>ENA-OYYH01001109-OYYH01001109.1-human-gut-metagenome-genome-assembly--contig:-NODE-1109-length-11507-cov-4.057981_pt1 | contig 11507 bp, 9 predicted proteins | sample MGYA00243245_ERZ653439 | MGnify/ENA primary metagenome ERZ653439 (study PRJEB26926, sample SAMN06165028) | human gut metagenome | biome: ENVO:00009003; feature: ENVO:2100002; material: ENVO:00002003... | reverse complement strand
CGAGATTACTACGCGTCTCGTGGGCTCGGAGATGTGTATAAGAGACAGCTTACTATGCAGCTGCAAACCAAAACCCTGATGAAGAAGGCAAAACTTACTGGAAAGATTTTCTGAAATAATAAAGGGGAGCTTATGAAAACAAAAGGTTTTACTCTAGCTGAAGTGTTAATAACACTTGGCGTTATAGGTATTGTAGCAGCACTTACAATGCCTTCAATAAGTGCTAATGTGCAAAAAAGCATTTTAAAAAATCAAACTAAGAAAGCACTAAACGTTTATAGCCAGGCACTTACTCAAACAGTTGAAAGTATGGGCGGTGATGTTGATTGCTATTATGGCGAAACTGGCGTTGCCTTCAGCGGTTGCCCAAACTTTTTAACAGAATTTACAAAGAATCTTAAAACAATAAAAACTTGCTTAGGTAATGCTATGAATGACGGCTGCGTTCCCCAATATTCATCATATGCTGCAGGAGGATCAGGATGCGGAGGATTTAGCGAAGAAGCAATTAATACTCAGGACAAGGTCTATGTACTTTCAGACGGAAGCTTAATAATAAGTTACTTACCTGCCGGCGGCATGTATCCTTTGTTTGCATTTGATATTAACGGCAAAAAGGGACCAAACAAACCGGGATATGATTTATTTGGAATAAGTATTAACAAAAATATTAAAACAGGTGCCTTTTATTTTAACAACAATTTAAACTCCTGCATGACACCGGAAGATGGCGGCTTTAAAAGTATAAGTGAAATTATGGGCGAAAAGTAGTAAATTAAAGCATTTTTAAAAATGCAGAACCAAACATCATTATACCAATAGCAATAGCTATAACAGTTGCAAACATAACTGCACCTGCCGAAATATCTTTTGCCATACCAACAAGCCTGTTATACTTATTTCTAAAAACAGCATCAAGAGAAAATTCTACAGCTGAATTTATCATTTCAGCAACAATTACAAATCCAATTGTAAGCAGCAATATACAAATTCTAGGAATACTAAAACCTAATAAAAAAGCCAGTATTAAAACTACTGCACCTACTATAAAATGAACTCTTATATTAACCTCTGATTTTAAAACAAGCCTCATACCTTTTCTTGCATTTTTAAAAGTCAGGATAATAAGGGGATTACAGAAGAAGAACTGCTTACAATTGTACAGGAAGCTGAAGCGGACGGCGGCATTGATAAAGAGGAAGGAAGCTTAATCCGCAGTGCAATTGAGTTTAATGAACTGGAAGCGATAGATATTTTAACCCCGCGTGTCGATGTCATCGGTGTATCCGTAGCATTATCCAAACCGGAAATTGCAAAGGTATTTGCAAAAACAGGATATTCGCGCCTGCCGGTATATGAAAAAGACATGGATAATGTTGTCGGCATTTTATATCACAAGGATTTTTACAATTACGTCAATAATTCGGATATGACAATCCGTGAAGCCGTAAAGCCGGTGCTGTTTACGACAAAGCATAAAAACATCAGTGAACTGTTAAAAGAATTACAGGTAAAACATATGCACATTGCGGTGATAGTGGATGAATTTGGCTGTACGGTCGGTATCCTTACATTAGAAGATATTTTGGAAGAACTGGTCGGAGAAATCTGGGACGAACACGATGAAGTCGTGCGGGAGGTTGAGCCGTTATCGGAAAATGTGTACCGTGTTTCAGGTAAAACCAATGTCGAGCGCCTGTTTGAATCCCTCGGATATGAGCAGGAATTTGATGTGCAGACTGTCAGTGGCTGGATTATGGAGCTTTTAGAGCGTATACCGGAAGCGGGTGACACCGTAGATTACCGGAACATGCACCTCACTGTAGAGAGCATGAAAGAAAAGCGCGTGGATACGGTAAGGCTGGAAATCCGCCCCGAAAGCCAGAGTGCATAGTGAAAAAAGAAAAGAGGAAGCTGCAATTATGATGACAGAATTAGAGCAGTATTACAATAAATTTAACGAAGAAAAGCGGTTAGACAGCCGTCATGGAAAAGTCGAGTTTATTACGTCCATGAAATATATTCACGAATATCTGGGCGGGGACACGACAAAGAAAATCTTAGACATCGGTGCAGGAACCGGAAAATATTCGGTGGCACTGGCAGAAGAAGGTTACGATGTCAGCGCTGTTGAACTGGTAAAGCACAATTTGGGACTGTTAAAAGCCAAAAACAGCAGTGTAAAAGCTTATCAGGGCAATGCGTTAAAACTCAGACGATTTGAAAATGATACGTTTGATGTGACATTGTTATTCGGACCAATGTATCATTTATTTACTAAGGAAGACAAAGTCCGGGCGCTGTGCGAAGCAAAGCGCGTGACAAAGCCAGGCGGCATAATCTTTGTGGCATATGTCATGAACGAATACAGCATTTTAACATACGGTTTTAAGCAGAAGCATATTGCCGAGTGTGTGAGGGACGGACGCATTTCAGAGGAATTTCAGTGTATGTCTGCGCCGAGCGACTTATACGACTACGTGCGGATTGAGCAGATTGACGCATTAAATCAAGAAGCCGGACTGGAGCGCATCAAAATTATTACACCGGACGGCCCTGCCAACTATATGCGTCAGGTGCTAAACAGTCTGACTGAGGAAGAATTTGAGTTATTTATCCAATACCATTTATCAACGTGTGAGCGGCAGGACTTAATTGGGGCGGCGGCGCATACGGTGGATATTTTAAGAAAGTAAAGGCTTGCCTTTAAAAATCCCGCTTATGCGCCTTGACATAGCGTACAAAGCTTTTCGCCTGCGGGGAGAGCGGTTTTTCTTTTGCATAATTTAAGCTGATATAGCTGTAAATACCGGGCGTTACCGGAATAAATGCAAGTGAAGAATCGTTTTCCTGCCGGGCAGAGTGGTGCATCATCAGCGTAATCCCGGCGCCGTTGCGTACAAGGTCAATCAGCGTTGCACCGCGGTTTCCGGTATAGGCGATGTGCGGTTCAAATCCGGCATTGCGGCATTCACGGATACACAAATCATTTATAAAAGAATGTTCCGGAAATAACAGAAACGTTTCTCCGCGCAGCTGTTCAAACGGCAGATTATCCGCCTTAGCGAGCGGGTGCGTAGCAGGAAGCACGGCGGTCAGGTAATCAATCATATAAGGGATACTGTTAAATTCCTTCACAGAAGACGATTCACTTCTTAAAAATGCAATATCGCATTTGCCGTCCGTGAGCAGTTCTTTTACAAATGTAGAATCGCCCTCAATCGTCTGCAATGTCATATCGGGATTCTCATTTAAAAATCCTGCAATCAGTGCCGTAATCGCGTGCTGTTTCATTGAAGGAATCGACCCAAGCACAATATTGCCGCTGTCCTGATGAATCTTGCGGTGCACATTTTTTTCAAATTCATATTCCAGACTGACCATCTTTCGCGCATATGGCAGCAGCATCTGTCCAAACTCCGTAAGAACAACCGTCCGCGTTGTACGCTCAAAAAGTTCCACACCAATTTCAGTTTCAAGCTTCTTAATGTGCTTTGACAGACACGACTGCGAAATAAAAAGACATTCCGCCGCCTCCAAAAAATTCTTCTTCTCCGTCAAAGTCACAAACTCCTCCAGATACCGAACATTCAAATTCATTAGACAAAACCTCCAATTGTATTATATATAAGGAAAAACAAGCCCACACAAGGAATAAAAAGTGTCCCCGCTCATGCAGGCAATCCCAAAGCCTTCCGTCAGTCACACCCTCTCGCAGGGAATAAATAAGCAATCGGCGAAGTCAAGTAACACGTTGAGCTGATTGCTTATTTATTCCCCTATGTTGAGCAGCTTGCTTATTTATTCCCCCTGCGGTGAGTGGCAGACTTTTAAATTGCCTGTAATTAGATGATTGACTTTTTATTCCACAGTGGAATAAATATACCCCAATTATGAATTGAATGTCAACGATAATTCATATAAAATAAACTTGTCAATGAAAGCACCGGACGGCCTTAGCATAGCCCGCAGACCTGCCGGTGCAGTAAAATTATAAAACTTTTCATTGCAAAATCACAGTAAATATAAAAGAAATGAGGTGCAGCAAGTGAAAAGATATTGGAAATATATCAGACCCTATATACAATACTATATTTTAGGTCCCTGCTTTATGATGATGGAAGTTGTCGGTGATGTGTTACTGCCGTACATGCTTGCAAAGATAATCAATCAGGGTATTGCAGAAAGAAATGTCGCGTATATTATAAAAATAGGCGCCATTATGGGACTTATCGCAGTAATAATGGCAGTTGGCGGTGTTTTAGGCGCATGGTTTGCTTCTAAAGCGGCGATGAATTTCGGCGCGGATCTGCGCATGGATTTATTTGAAAAAATCCAGCAGTTTTCCTTTCAGAATATCGACAATTTCAGTACCGGTTCATTAATAACAAGATTAACCAACGACATCACACAGATTCAGAATATGATTATGATGACACTCAGAATGTGTCTGCGCTCGCCAGGCATTTTAATCGGAGCGATGGTGATGGCATTTGTCATCAGCCCGAAGCTGGCGGCGATATTCATTATCGTCCTGCCGGTGCTGGCAGTCCTTATTGTAGTCATCATGCGGCGTGCATTTCCGCAGTTTAGAACCTTGCAGGAAAAACTGGATGCACTCAATTCCTGTATTCAGGAAGGACTGGTGGGTATCCGGCTGATAAAGTCCTTTGTGCGGGGCGACTATGAAGAAATGCGTTTTGAAAAAAGAAATCAGCAATTAAAAGAAGCCAATCTGACGGCAATGAAAACTATGCTTTTGTATACACCGCTGATGACACTGGCACTGAATATTACAACCGTGGTTGTTGTCTGGTCGGGTGGTAATATGATTGTTGCCGGAAATATGCAGGTTGGCGATTTGACGGCATTTACCAATTACATCGTGCAGATTATGTCCAGTCTTACCATGCTTTCGATTGCATTTTTAAACTGGGCGCGTGCCATAGCATCTTTTCACCGTGTCGGTGAAGTTCTCGATGAAAAGATTGACCTGACGGATGAAAATGCGAAGCATAAGGACAGAGCAGTCTGTGAGGGCAGTGTTGAATTTCAAAATGTATCCTTCCGATATTACAAAAACAGTCCCGAATGGGTCATTGAGAATATCAGTTTTAAACTGGAAGCCGGAAAGACCCTTGGCATTATCGGGTCGACCGGAAGTGGAAAAAGTACGCTCGTGTCCATGATACCCCGCCTGTATGACACCGATGAGGGGACGGTGCTCGTTGATGGAATCAATGTGCGGGATTACGGTTTAAAGCCTTTGCGGGAAGGCATCGGTATGGTGCTGCAAAACAATACGCTTTTTTCCGGCAGCATCACTGAAAATTTAAAATGGGGAGATGAACATGCCGATGAAAAAGCTGTCCGGAAGGCCGCGCAAAATGCACAGGCAGCAGGGTTTATCGACAGTTTTAAAGACGGTTACCGGACCCGTTTAGAGCAGAGTGGAAATAACGTATCCGGTGGTCAGAAACAGCGGCTGTGCATTGCAAGAGCTTTATTAAAGTGTCCGAAAATCCTTATTTTAGACGATTCCACCAGTGCGGTGGATACGGCGACAGAACGCGCGATCCGCGAAGCACTGCATTCGGAATACAAGGATATGACAAAGATTATTATTGCACAGCGGATCCGTTCCGTCATGGATGCGGATGAAATACTGGTACTGGATAACGGAAAGACGGCAGGCTTTGGCACACATGAACAGCTGCTTGCAGACTGTCCGGTTTACCGTGAAATTTATGATGTACAGAACGGAAGGGAGGAGTAACTATGCCGCCAATGGGAGGAGTAACAGGTGCAATGCGCGGTACGAACCGACGCGGAATCGGCGCTAAAGCAGCCAGACCGAAAAATATGAAGCATACCGTTATGCGGCTTTTTTCTTATATGAAAAAAGATGTGTGGATGCTGGCGGCAGCACTTTTGTGTGTTGTGGCAGGCACAGTAAGTACGCTTGCCGCTTCCTATATGTTAAGACCGATTATTAATGACTATATTATTCCGGCAAAAACAACTGCCGATTTAAAGAAACTGGCAGGGGCGTTAATCGTCATGCTGGCGGTGTATTTGTTGGGCGTGATGGCAGCGTATTTACAGAACCGCATTATGCTGGTACTTTCTCAGAAAGCACTGGTGCGCCTGCGCAGTGATTTATTTGTGCATATGGAAAAGCTGCCGCTACGGTTTTTTGATACCCATACCAAAGGAGATTTAATGAGCCGCTATACCAATGATGTCGATGTTATCGGTGAAATGTTAAACAGCACTCTTGTACAGTTAATATCAGGAATCATTACTGTAATTGGTACGCTCTGCATGATGATTTATACCAACATTTTACTGGCGCTGATTACGCTGGTTATTGTGCCGCTCATTTTAAGCGCCGGAAAATTTCTGGTTAAAAAGAGCAGAAAATATTACGTGGGACAGCAGGAAGCTCTGGGCAGATTAAATGCGTGCATTGAAGAAACGGTATCGGGCCAGCGCGTAGTGAAAGTATTTAATCATGAAGACAAAGCCCTTGAAGCTTTTAAGGAATACAACTACGATTTGCGGGACAAACAGCAGAAAGCACAGTTTTTCGGCGGTATTATGGGTCCGGTTGTGGGAAATCTCGGTCAGTTAAACTATGCGCTAACAGCCATGCTTGGCGGAATCCTGTGTGTATTTAAAGGTTTTGATGTCGGAGGTCTGAGTATTTTTGTGACCTATGCAAGGCAGTTCTCCCGCCCGGTTAATGAAATCACCATGCAGATGAACACCGTATTTTCGGCACTTGCGGGCGCAGAACGTGTCTTTGACATTATGGATTTGGAAGTCGAAGATATTTCCGGTAAAAAGCTTGAAAATGTGCAGGGCGAAATCAGCATGGAGCATGTGACGTTTGGATACCTTGAAAATCAGCCGGTTTTAAAAGACATCAGCCTGCATGCAAAAAAAGGACAAAAAATTGCGTTTGTCGGTTCAACGGGCGCAGGCAAGACGACCATTACCAATCTGTTAAACCGCTTTTATGAAATCTGGGAAGGAAAGATTACGATAGACGGTGTGGATATCCGGGAAAACGGGCTGGAGTCGCTGCGCGAAAATATCGCACTTGTTTTGCAGGATACACATTTATTTACCGGTACTGTCATGGAAAATATCCGCTACGGAAGACTGGATGCAGCTGATGAAGAAGTGATTGCGGCGGCAAAAACCGCCAATGCCGATGCCTTTATCCGACGTCTGCAAAACGGATATGATACAGTATTAGAAGGGGACGGCGCGAATTTAAGCCAGGGACAGAGACAGCTCTTAAATATTGCAAGAGCCGCACTTTCCAAAGCACCGGTACTGGTGATGGATGAAGCGACCAGCTCGGTTGATACGATTACGGAACGGCAGATTCAGGAAGGCATGGACGCACTGATGAAAGACCGCACCACATTTGTCATTGCACACCGCTTGTCAACGATACGAAATTCCGATATGATTATGGTACTGGAACACGGCAGGATTATTGAACGCGGAACGCACACAGAGCTTCTGCAAAGACAAGGCCGTTACTACGAATTATATACAGGAAAGGCAGAACTCGATTAAAATGAAGATTTATTTTGCACCGCTTGAAGGGGTTACAGGGCACATTTACAGAAATGCTTATGAAGAATTTTACGGAAAAGGCAGGATTGATAAATATTTTGTGCCGTTTATTTCACCCAATCAGACCAACGGTTTTACGGCGCGGGAACAGCGTGACATGAATCCGGATAATAACGTCAATATGCCGCTGGCGGTACAGATAATGACCAACCGTGCCGATTTATTTATAAATGCGGCACGGCTTTTATATGAAAAAGGCTATACCGAACTGAATCTGAATCTGGGCTGTCCGTCCGGAACGGTTGTGGCAAAAAAGCGCGGGGCGGGCTTTTTATCCGTACCCGATGAGCTGGACGAATTTTTTGCACAGATTTATGAAAATGAGCTGCTTGCGGACAAAAAGGTGAAATTATCCGTAAAGACAAGGCTCGGCATGGAAGAACCGGAAGAATTTGACCGGCTGTTAGATATCTATAACCGTTATCCGTTTGAGGAACTGATACTCCACCCGCGCGTGCAGAAAGACTACTATAAAAATAAGCCGCGGCTGGAATATTTTGAAAAGGCACTGGAAAAAAGCACAAATCCCGTATGCTACAACGGCGATCTCTTTACAATTGCTGATTACAGGCGTTTTAAAGAACGCTTCCCGTCAGCGGACAGAGTGATGATAGGCAGAGGATTTATCGGAAATCCGGCACTCATAGAGCAGATTGCAGCAGAGGAAAGCAGGACTGCCACAACACACGAGGATACCGCGCGCCTCCGTCAGTTTCATGACCGCATTTACCACGAATATCTAAAAATTATGTCGGGCGATAAGAATACGATTCATAAAATGAAAGAGCTGTGGTTTTATCAGAAGCCGTACTTTGACAATGCGGACAAGGCATTCAAAAAAATCCGCAAATCCCGGAATATGGCAGAGTATGAAGCTGCCGTGCAGGAGTTTTTTGCGCAGGCAGTACCCACAGAACGTGATACCGTACAGTTTACCAAATAAACCGCAGACCCTGGCATTATAATATGAAGAAGATAAAAGGCGAGGTGAAAACATGAAAATTTTAATATACCGGTGGAGTGTTTTTCACCAGGAGGATATTGCAGAAGCATTTGAAAGCTTCGGACATACAGTAGAATATTACGAGGAAATGCCGGACGAGCGGAAAGGGACAGATATCCGAAGACTCAAAGAAGTCGTTGCGGAGTACGACCTTGTTTTTTCTGCCAATTATTTTTCACGGGTGTCTAATGCCTGTCAGGCGCAGCAGAAAAAATACATTGCATGGACGGTGGATTCACCGATGCTGACGATGTTTGACACCTCGGTTTTTAACGAGTGCAATTACATATTTTTATTTGATAAATTTGACTACTACCGGTTTTTGCAGATGGGTGTGAAACATGTATATTATCTGCCGCTGGCAGTTAACGCAGAGCGCGTAAAAAACTGCATAGAAGCGGCGTCCGAAAAAGAAAAGGGAAAATACCGCGGGGACATTTCCTTTGTCGGTGGTCTGTATTATAAAAATTCATACGATGCCATTGAAGATAAACTGCCGGAGTATTTACAGGGTTATTTTGATGCATGCATGGAAGCCCAGCTGGATTTATACGGGGATAATGTGTTTGACCGTCTGTTGACAGCAGACATTTTAGAGCGGCTTTGTGAAATTATTGACTTTCATCAGTCGGATACGGCATTTTCCGATATCAAGCTTGTCTTTTCTTCAACTTATCTGGGTTTTAAAACGGCACAGAAAGAGCGTATCCGCAATTTAAATGCATTGGCATCCCGGTTTGAGGTGAATCTGTATACAGACAGAACCGATGACAGACTTCGCGGCGTGCATGTAAAGGAAAGCGTGGATTACCGTGAGGAAATGCCGCTGGTTTTTCACGAATCCGACATAAATATGAATTTTACAATCCGCAATATCCGAACGGGACTGCCGCTGCGGATATGGGATATTTTAGGGGCAGGCGGATTTCTGCTGACCAATTATCAGATTGAACTGGGGGATTTCTTTGAAAATGGAAAAGACCTCGTTTACTATGACAGCTTAGACGATATGATGCGCAAGGCAGAATATTATCTGGACCATGAAGATGAAAGAAAGACCATCGCACAAAACGGTTTAAAGAAAATTGTACAATATCACACATATGAACATCGCATTGACGTGATATTAAAGACTGTATTGTGAATAACCATTACTTGTACAAAAACTTTCTGTATTCCTCATAGGAAAATTCAATACAGTAGATAGAGAGAACCACAAAGGGCAGCCGAAGTCAAGTGACAACGTTGAGGCGGCCCTTTGTGGTTCTCTCTCTTACATCTCTGTATTAAATTTTACGTCCACTAAAGACCCCATTATACTCTCCAAACAAACTCTCCTCAATTTTTCGGAGCATTACTGTCACATAATCTCCCTTAAAATTCAGACTGAAAAAGAGATTGCCGATGGCGGAATCAATAATCTGAATCTTAACCAGTAGTGTGTTTTCCATGCGGAAAGCTGCAGAAGCAGCATATTTTAAATCATAGTCCGGGAACTGAGCGAAGGTGTTATAACCCAGTCCGAAGGAAAGGGTATGGACACCGGAAGCATTTTCATAGGTCAGTGTTCCGAGTCCGGTTTCGGTGGCAATATCCACCTTCATCGTCTTCATCTGGCAGATGTTTTCATCCATTTGATAAGTTATACCGTTGATATCCGCCAAAACGGGTGAAGTCAGACTGCCCGGCAGAACAAACAATGTTCTTGTATTACAATATTCTAAAAAAGCGGCAGTGTATTCCGGTGTGGCAGCAGGCAGGGAATCCGTGGCGATTTTGTCATAAATTTCATGCCAGAAGGCTTCGTAAATGAGCTGTACACCGCCCTGACGTCCTTGTGCATCGGCAGTTGTTACCATGAAAATATCTTTATCCGGCACATACAGTGCAAGTTGTCCGCCCATGCCGAATAAAACATAGCCGTTATGGCGTGTCATCCAGATTTGATAGCCATAGCCCTGTAATTCTTCAAGTGAGGACTGTCTGCCGTAAGGGTCACTCTGCATAGATTTTGCTGCACGGACATAACCGGAAGGCAGAAGCTGCTTGCCCTGCCATACACCGTCATTGGCAATCAGGTAAATGACCTTTAGCAAATCATACGGTGTGGCACAGAGTCCCGAACCGCCCATGCTGACACCGTTAGGGTCTTTTAAAATATACGCATTGGCAGAGAATCCGATTTCGTCCAAAAATTTAAAACGCAGGTAAGAAAGCAGGTCCATACCGCTTAATTTTTCAATTAATGCGCCAAGTGTATGTGTAGATGAAGTATCGTAGGAAAAATTCGTGCCGGGAACATGTGTCGGGGGTACGGTAAAAAACGAAGCCACCCAGTCGGTAACGCCAGGTGCTTTGTACGTTGTCTTGTCATGACAGGTTCTCATTGTGAGCATATCACGGATTGTCATCATCGCTATATAGGGATGTACACCCGGCTTTGGCAGCTTTTCAGGGAAAAAATCTACAATTTTATCATCAAGGGATAATTTTCCTTCGGCCTCAAGCAGTCCGATACCCAAAGATACAAAGCTTTTAGTGACGGAAAACATACGGTGCAGGGTATCACGTGTATAAGGTTTATAGTAAGTTTCCATGCACACCTTTCCGTGCCGCATAATCAAGGCACTGTGCAGTGGAAGCTGCTGTTCTTCCAGCCGTTTACAAAAATTCATCAGCCATTGGCTGTCAATGCCGACCTCCTCCGGAGTGGCAGTAGGAAAAAGTTGCAACATACAATCCTCCTTGTTTTGCGAAGCAAAATGCGACTGCCCTAAGCAGGAGCAGAGGATTTTACCTCCTTGTTTTGCGAAGCAAAATGCGACTGCCCTAAGCAGGAGCAGAGGATTTT
>ENA-OYYH01001106-OYYH01001106.1-human-gut-metagenome-genome-assembly--contig:-NODE-1106-length-11516-cov-6.334351_pt1 | contig 11516 bp, 9 predicted proteins | sample MGYA00243245_ERZ653439 | MGnify/ENA primary metagenome ERZ653439 (study PRJEB26926, sample SAMN06165028) | human gut metagenome | biome: ENVO:00009003; feature: ENVO:2100002; material: ENVO:00002003... | reverse complement strand
GGTGCAATGTCACCGGGCACTCCATGGAACCCAAAATAAACCATGGCGACATCATCGCCCTGCGACAATGCACACTCAACGACATCCAGTATGGAGAGATCTATGCAGTGGTATTGGACACCATCCGTACCATCAAAATACTGCGCAGGTCGCCGGATCCAAGCAAGTTGCGCTTCATTCCCATTAATACAGAGGACTACGATGAGCAGGAATTCGACAAATCACTCATCATGAATGTCTTTGAAGTCATTGGAAGCATCAGCAAGTTCTTCTAATGAGGAAGCACATGCGTCATATCACCCAACATGCACAATAAGACGCACGCACACACTTTTCAAGGAATTTTCAGGGTAGCAGGACACAAAAACAACTGTAAATCAAATGTTTCGCGCTATATATATAATGTGTATCAATAAAAAAAGTGTCGTTTTTCCTATCTGAAAACAGCGAAAAACGGCACTTATTTACATTTGCTACATTCTTTCCTATTTCGGGCGAACCCTCCAAAATCCGAAAAAGTAACCCCTAAAGTAACCCCTAACTTAAAGAAGTAGTAACCCCTAACAGTAACCCCAATAGTAACCCCTAACCAAATAAAACCAACCGTAGGGGCATAAAAAAAGGGAGCCATAAGCTCCCCAATCAGCATTCAAAGAAATAACGCCTACAAGCCTTTCTAACGGCGCTATTATATCGTTCTAACCATTCCCTTACTACCACCCGAGATGAGCGTAGATTGCTTAATTATAGCCTTTTTCGTGCATATTGTGCCGTTACCAGACAGCCCGGCATGAAGCAGGTAATTCTTGGTTGCCCCCACCTGATCTGCCGTCAGAACCGTATAAACAGCCGATATACTGCTGAAATACCAATCTTTCTGCTTCGTCCCGTCTATTTTATGCAGCAAATGCACATGAATCACTTTTGCCATATTCGTTTCTATTATGCTGCAAATATACCAAATAATACTTATTTGGAAGAATTTTAAGGCAACATCTTTAAAAATAGGCACAAAAAAACGGCCACACAGCCGTTCACACCATCATATAACAAAATCCATCAACCCAGCCATAAAACGGCCACACAGCCGAAAATAAAACCCTTCCAGGCCGTTTTAGCCCCATCTGCAAGCCCGATGTAAAGCAATCCCCCGAATATCCGAAGAAAAGCCCCTCAAACGTAAAGCAGATGTAAGCCATGTAAAGAGAAAAACCGCTTCGAAATATTCAGCCCATTTTCCCGATCATGCCTAAACCCTTTGGTTTTCAAAACCTTTCGCCCATTTTTCCCGACCATTGAAAAAACCGCTTCGTTCTATGCCCCATACAGCGCTGAAAAACGTATGTAACGATTTCAAAGAAATCATAGTCAAGACCATCCAGACGGTGATTCTGCCCCTGCTGCCTATCTATATATTCGGTATATTCCTGAATATGACTCATTCCGGACAGGTATATAACATTCTGATGGTATTCATTAAAATTATCGGAGTAATTTTCCTGCTTCACATCTTCCTGCTGGTTTTTCAATATACCATTGCAGCGCTGTTTGTGCACCGGAACCCGTTCAAACTACTGGGAAAGATGATGCCTGCCTATTTCACAGCATTGGGCACACAGTCATCGGCGGCCACCATTCCGGTGACTTTGCGGCAGACCATCAAGAATGGGGTTACGGAGGATATAGCCGGATTTGTCATTCCGCTATGCGCCACAATTCATCTGTCGGGAAGCACACTGAAGATTGTCGCTTGCGCACTGGCACTGATGATTATGCAAGGAATGCCTTTTGATTTCCCCATGTTTGCAGGATTTATCTTTATGCTGGGAATTACAATGGTAGCCGCACCTGGAGTACCGGGAGGAGCCATCATGGCTGCATTGGGGATCCTGTCTTCCATGCTGGGATTCGGAGAAAGTGAACAGGCTTTGATGATAGCACTTTACATTGCCATGGATAGTTTCGGCACTGCTTGCAATGTGACGGGCGATGGGGCTATCGCATTGATTATTGATAAGTTTTTCGGGAAGAAAAACCACCGGTCTATACAATAGAAAAAGCATTATCGAACTAAATAAGGCCAGAAAGAAAAAGATATTTTTAGAAACAGGGCAGTAACAAGTTGACATTTTTTCATTATCTTTGTTTCTATAAAATAGAGAAAGGAGAAAAATCATGCGAAGAACCGAAATTGTAGATATGATACGCAGTATCCTCCACAAAGTAGCACCAAATGCCCAAATCATACTTTATGGATCGGAAGCTCGCGGAGAGGCTCGCCCAGACAGTGATATCGATCTGCTTATTCTTGTAGATGAGCCACAGCTTACTCCAGAATACGAGCAGGAAATTATCCGTCCGCTTTATGAACTGGAAGTAAAATCGGGAGTTATTATCAGCCCAATGATTATGCTGCGCAGATTATGGGAGAACCGTCCCTTTCAGACTCCGTTTTCGCTGAACGTAATGAATGAAGGGATAGTGTTATGAAGCAGGAACTATCCCCCGAGCACCGCGTTGCCTTGATTCAATACCGTTTTGAACGAGCGTATAAGACTTTGGAAGAAGCTGACTATATGCGTGTGGGAAATTATTTTAACGCCGCCATCAACCGCCTTTATTATGCCTGCTTTTATGCAGCCACCGGTTTGTTAATAGCTAAGGGAATCGAGGCAGGCACCCACAATGGAGTAAAAACAATGTTGTCCTATCACTTTGTGCGCACAGGAGTACTGAGTCTGGAACATGGCAGCACATTCAGCAACTTGTTTGACAAACGGCACAGTGGAGACTACGAAGACTTTGCCTATTGCGATGCCGCATTGGTAGATTATCTCAGACCACGTGCCGAAGCTTTCATCAAATCGGTAGAAAGTCTGGCTCAAGAATAAATTGATCGCTCCCAAACAAAAACAAACATATTCTTTCTGCCCTTCTATCGTCTTCATCCTGCCATTACGCTATCTCCAAGAGGAGGTAACGCAATGCAGAATAACAAACAAAAAAGGAAAACATGAGCTAGAATACAGGCATCTGCCAAATGAATCCCACTGACACACGATGGGTACTGAAATTGTCCTCACCCAATGCCTTCGCACGATCGGTATATTTATAGGAACGCCCCACGTATGCCAGGAAGAAGTGCAGATTGCTCTCCATCGGATAAAATTCTATTCCTCCTGCATATCCCCATGCCGTGCGATATTTACCTTTTTCCACTTCATCGCTTGCCTTATAAACGGAAGCCGTTTCATACATTCCTTTTGCAAACAAGTTCCACTTCGGGGCAAAACGATAATTCACATGCAACACATAGGACATATATTCGGCATTAAAAGCATTGTGTGCCTGATTATCAGTTCCTACTATACTAGTTATAATCCCTTTACGGTCTACCCCTTCATGAGAATACATCCAGTCAAAATAGGCGTGCCATTTAGGGCTGAAATTAAACTCATTACCCAAAGCATAATAATACATCTTCTCGCCTTTCGTTTCGTTCATGACAGAGGCAGACCAACGGGTTTTGAAAACATCCAGAAAATTACCATTCCAGTTCAAGGTATAAACCAACGGCAGTTTGGTACGTTCCAAATCCCCGTACATCTCCTCGGACGGCCCGTTCAGACTGTTCAATACCTGAAATTGTATCTGCTGATAAGGATTATAGTTGTATGCCACATTCAAACCGGTCATGAAGTTACTCATGTGCTCTATCATGTCACTATATTCGTAAATATCAATCGGATTCAAATCAAATTCTATACCACCATACGAGGCACATTGCTTTCCGGCAAAAAATGAGAACTTATTTAATTTGATGCCTACTCCCGCCCAATCTATGCTGGTAGGTACATTATCTATATTGCCGGAACCATCGTTACCCCGATTCAGACGCTGACGGTAACGATAGCTCAACCAGTCATTGATATCTCCCTTCATCTCGATACGGAGTTGCTTCATTTCGAATGCGCCCCGATCAAATCCGGAGTCGTTCCATTTCATATTGAAATCACCGTGCATATTAAGATAGAGATTGAACTTGTCCGTTTTCTTCTTGATACCGGTGACTTCTTCAAACAGGCTTTTGTCACCGGCCATGAAATCACTTCCGGAAGATTGGGCATATAAAGGGTAAGTGCCTGAGACAGCAAGGGCTGTCAGGCATACTAACATTATTCTTTTCATAAGTCAAAGTTTTAGGTTGTAATGTATTCTCTTTTTCTTTTATGCGCACAAAAGAAAAAGAGATAAAAAGAAAAAGTGCCGGATGGACTAGTATACGTTGAAGTATTCCTGAATTTTCTTCCAGTCTTTTGTCTTAGTCAACGCCAGCATCAACAACACACGTGCCTTCTGAGGGTTCAACTCCTGTGAGGCCACAAATTGGTATTTATTATCATCCACCTCAGCATCCAAGGTAGTCGGTCCGGTAGGAACACGGCTGGAACGCACTACCAAAATACCTTGTTGACGGGCCTTTTCCAACATCGGAAACAAATTCTGATGAATGTTGCCATTCCCCACACCGGCATGAACAATACCCTGATACCCATTATTCAAGAAAGGAGTCATGATATCAGCTTCTACATTGGAATAACTGTAAACGATACCTACTTTCGGCAACTTGTCAAGGTGGGTTACATCAAAATCGGAACCGGTGGTATGGCGTTTCAAAGATTCCATATTATAGAAAACCTTACCATTCAATACATATCCCAACGCACCGGAGTTAGGGGACTGGAAAGTCTGTACATCCACCGTATTGGTCTTCATGGCTCCGTGAGCTCCCAAAATCAAACCATTCATAGCAATTACGACACCTTTTCCCCGTGATTCCCTGGCGGCGGCAGTGACTACTGCATTATACAAGTTCAGCGGTCCGTCCGCACTCATGGCCGTAGAGGGGCGCATGGCTCCTACCAATACAACAGGCTTGTCACTCTTCACAGTCAAGTTCAGGAAAAAGGCGGTTTCTTCCATCGTGTCAGTCCCGTGGGTAATCACGATACCGTCCACATCTCCACGGCTGAAAAGCTCGTTGATACGCTTGGCCAACGTCAGCCATACGGCATCATTCATGTCCTGAGAGCCGATTTTTACAATCTGTTCCCCGGTCACATTGGCTATTTTGTTCACTTCGGGAACCGCTTCCAGCAATGTGCTGATAGCCACCTGTCCGGCAGTATAATTTGTTTTAGTAGCCGAAGCGCCTGTTCCGGCAATAGTCCCTCCTGTAGCCAATATATGGATATTAGGCTTTTGGGCGACAGCAGCCAATGTGGTACATACCAGCATTGCCGCCATAAGGCTGAGTTTTCTTAATCCGTTCATAATCTTTTCAAGTTTAGGTTTTATTACTATAATAATTATTTGGAAATTTTGTTCACACACAGAGGAAGAAGATGCGCCGATGATATATATGTGCACATCGAATCATTATAAATGTTACAGGCAGAAGATTACTCATGTTACAGATGAAAGATTACTCATCTTCAAGCCTGACCGCACCTATCCCTTTCCTTTCTAGAATACCTGTATCAGCAGCAGGCCTACCACAATAGAAACAAGGGTAGCCACCATTCCGGGCATCATAAACGAATGGTTCAGAATCCATTTTCCAATACCCGTTGTTCCTGTACGGTCAAAGTTGATGGCTGCCACCACCGTAGGATAATTAGGGATAAAGAAATATCCGTTGACGGCAGGGAACAAAGCAATCAGCATCATCGGAGAAATACCCAGTGCTATTCCTAACGGTACAATAGCACGCACCGTAGCAGCCTGGCTATAAAGTAAAATAGACATGACAAACAATGCCAGACCGAACAGCCAGGGCATTTGACGCACAATCCCTTCAATAGAACCTGTCAGTTCCGTAATGTTTCCATTGATGAACGTATCCCCCATCCATGCAATACCAAAAATAGCGATTACCGCCTGCATTCCGGCAGGAAACACGCTGCCTTGTGTAGCCTTGATTCCATCCGTACGTGAAATGATAAGAATAATAGCTGCCGCACACAACATCAAGATCTCAATAATAGAAGGCATATCCAAAGCCGCACCGTTGAACACAGGACGCATAGCAGGGATAGAGCCGAATAATACAATCAGCAGTGTGGCGGCAATAAAGATAATCACCGAGATACGGGCGTGAAACATATTCTTCACATCGTTCAGTTCCACATGTTTTGTATCAATCATTCCGGCTTCCAGACGGCGCAGGTATTCAGGATCTTCCAACAACTCCTTGCCGACCTTTTTTGAAAGGAAAGCACCGACCAGCACACCGATTAATGTAGCAGGAATGGTAATCTTCAGAATATCAAACAAAGTAATGTCAAATCCTGTCAGCAGGCCCAGCAACGCTACGGTAGCGGCAGAGATAGGGCTGGCGGTAATAGCCTGTTGCGAGGCGATAACGGCAATGCCTAAAGGACGCTCAGGACGAATTTTAGTTTCCGTAGCTACCTCGGCTATGACAGGAAGCACAGAGTAGGCCACATGCCCTGTACCTGCGACAAAAGTAAACAGATAAGTAACCAACGGGCTCAGGATAGTCACCTGCGAAGGGTTACGGCGCAACAGCCGTTCCGCCAACTTCACCATATAGTCCAGTCCGCCGGCAGCCTGCATACAAGAGGCGGCAGAGATAACGGCGACAATCATCAACATCACATCAATAGGGGGAGCGGTAGGCTGAAGTCCGAAGACAAAAGTCAATATGGCAAGGCCTACACCTCCCATCACTCCCAATCCGATACCTCCCAAACGGGCACCTACAATAATAGCGACAAGTACAAATAGCAATTGCAATAACATGGTTTTTATCCGTTTATAAATATACAATTTTAATTCCGAGAACAAAGATAGACCATTTCTGTTCTACAAACCTTAAAATTTCTAAGAATTTTTCCTTTTTTCACTACTTTCCCCCTAAAACATTCAATAAAAGTTAGTTGTTTTGTATAATGAATAATGTGCAAATTATTAAATTATTATATATGAACAGAATTTGCAACCTTTTTGGAATAAAGTATCCCATCATACAGGGAGGAATGGTATGGTGTAGCGGTTGGAGACTGGCCTCCGCAGTAAGTAATGCCGGAGGGCTGGGACTGATAGGAGCAGGCTCCATGCATCCCGAAACCTTGCGCGAGCACATACGGAAATGCAAAGCGGCGACAGACAAGCCTTTCGGAGTAAACATTCCGCTGATGTATCCCGAAATAGACATCCTTATCAATATGGTAATAGAAGAGGGTGTGAGAATCGTCTTCACCTCTGCCGGAAATCCAAAGACTTGGACAGAACACCTGCATGAGCACGGCATCATTGTGGCCCATGTAGTGGCAAGCACCAAGTTTGCCGCCAAATGCGAAGAAGCAGGCGTAGACGCCATCGTAGCCGAAGGATTCGAAGCAGGAGGACATAACGGACGGGAGGAAACGACCACCCTATGTCTTATTCCAGCCGTCAGACAGATTACCACTGTGCCGTTGATGGCTGCCGGAGGTATCGGATCGGGAGAAAGTATACTAGCCGCTATGGCATTGGGGGCCGACGGAGTGCAGATAGGCACGCGCTTCGCATTAACCGAAGAGAGTTCCGCTCATTTCACATTCAAAGACCGATGCCTGCGACTGAACGAAGGAGATACCCAACTGACATTGAAACAGCTCTCTCCCGTCCGGCTGGTCAAAAATGATTTCTTCAAACAAGTGGAAGAAGCGGAAAGCCGTGGCGCGACAACGGATGAACTACGCACTTTGTTAGGAAAAGGACGTGCAAAAAAGGGAATCTTTGAAGGAGATTTATTCGAAGGGGAACTGGAAATAGGACAAGTCGCATCCTGCATACATAAATTACAGACGGTGGATGAAGTGATGAAAGAACTGGTGGAAGATTTCAATGCCGCATTAAACAGGGTCAATGAGTTGCAAAGATTTATCTGATAAGAAGGACGATAAAACAATCAAAAAACCGGAGAATGAATCAAAAACAAGATGAACATTCTAAAGATTACAGATTGTAACCGACAAATACATAAAAGTGGATGTGTCCAAATTCAGTTTTTGGAAATATGAACTTATAATCTGAGATTTGAGCATCCTAAAAGACTAAGAAAGGGTCGTATCATTACTCAATACAGAGCTTGATACGACCCTTTTAAGTGTTATAATTACTATCTGTAACCATTAGGAGCAGTCATTTTGGTTTTGACACGCCTAATGCATAAAATTAAGTTATTCTACTTACACCTTCTCTTATTAAACAAATTAGCACTCAGGAATCCCACCAAAAATATCAGCAACGTTCCGAATACGATAGCCAGATTGGCATGTACAAAAGGGGATATCACAATCCAACAAACCAGAATTACCCCACAAACGACTCCCAGTACCGCATCAAAATTACGTGCCTTCCTCGAAATATACCCCAATAGAAACAGTCCCAACATGCCTCCGCTGAAAATAGACGCCAACGCCCACCAAGCATCCAGCGCACTTTGCACACTCATAAAGGCAAAGGCCACCAGAATTCCTGCCACTCCTACTCCCACACTAGAGAGTTTCAGCACCAACATCCGTTCCCTGTTTCCGGCATGTTTGCGGAAACGCTGATAATAATCCGTCAGAATGATGGTAGACGAACTAGTGACACTGGTCGCAATGGTACTCATACCTGCGGCAAAGATAGAAGCAATCAGCAGGCCTGTCAACCCCACCGGCAACTCATTGACTATAAAGAACGGAAAGACATAATCCGCCCCCACTCCGTCGGGCAAGACCCCCGGATGCACTTTATAGAACGCATACAGCCCGGTCCCTATCATAAAGAAGACAGCCGAAACGGGAATAAACAAATATCCTCCGAACAAGGCCGAGAACTTAGCCTCCTTCTCATTCTTCGCCGTATGATAACGTTGCACATAACTCTGGTCTATACCATAGTTCTGCAAATTGGTAAATACGCCATAAATCAGGCACACCCAAAAAGTGGACTCACTTAAACTGCTTCCAAAACTTCCCAAGCTGAATTTTCCATCTTCCATAGCGATGGAGAAAGTCTGTGCCGGACCTTCGGGCATGTCAAAAAGCAAGATAAACATACATACCAGCGCACCGCCAATCAGAATAATCCCCTGTATGGCCTCTGTCCAAATGACAGCTTTCATGCCGCCCAGCATGGAATAAAGTACAATAGCCACACTGGTCACAATAATGATGGTCTGGATATTCCATCCCAGCAATACATTCATGGGCAATGCCAACAAATACAGAATAGAGCCTGTACGTGCAATCTGGGTAAGCAGATAACAGGACGAGGCATATATACGGGCCCAAGGGCCGAAGCGGTTTTCCAGGAAACTATAAGCCGATATACTGTCCTGGCTTCGGTAAAAAGGCACGAAGTAACGAGCCGCAAAATAAGAAGCTATAGGGATAGACAGGCTGAATACAAACGCATTCCAATCTCCCGAAAAAGCCTTTCCCGGATATCCCAAATAACTGATACTGCTGACATACGTGGCAAAGATGGACATCCCCACCACCCAGCCGGGCAAGCTTCTGCCGGCAGAAGTGAACTCCTCGGAAGTACCTTTCTTCTTAAAGAAAGAACAACCGAAGGCCACGACTCCGCCGGTAAACAGCAAAAAGACGATTATATCAATGATATGCATACAGACCGAGCATTTAAGGTTTCAACTCCGGACAAAAAGGGAGTGCCTCCAACGCCTTGCGTATCTTCTCGCGTTCCGGAGCATTGAAGCGATGGAAAGGAGCCGCAACAAAATCATCACAAACGCCCAATAAAGACAACGCGCATTTCAATCCCTTCAGATAACTGGAACCATGCTGGCCCACAGTATAAATACTGCTGCTTATCTGCATCACCAGGGGTTGAAGACGGCTCACCGTTTCCATGTCACGTGCCAAGGCGGCATTATACAGGTCTACATACAATTCCGGAAACATATTGGCACCTCCATTGATGCCTCCGTGTCCACCCAGTAACACACACTCGGCCGTAATTTCCTCCGGTCCCACCAGCATGGCAAAATCCGGTCGGTCCTTCATGGCATACATCACGGACTGGAAATAAACGGCATTGGCCGAACTATCCTTGAATCCCACTACCTGAGGGTTACGGGCAATGCACTGTATCGTAGCCGGAGCAAAATTCACTTTTGTATGCGACGGCATATTATATAAGAAGATAGGCAACGGCAACTGAGGGATAAGGTCTTCATAAAATTCGGCCAGTTCAGGCTGCCCCGGAGCAAAATAGTAAGGGGGAGCGGAAACTACGGCTGAAGCACCACACTCGGCCCCCACATGTGCCAGATGAATACTTTCTACAATTGATGTATCGGAAATACAAACCAGAACCGGAAGTCTTCCGGCATTGATACGGCAAGTTTCCTTTATCATTTCATGGCGGAGCCGGTAACTGATGCTCTGCGCCTCTCCAGTGGTACCCAGTATAAATAATCCGTGCACTCCTCCTTTTATCAGTCGTTCTATCAATCTTTCCAAACCGTCAATATCCAGTTTGTCATTATCCAGTAACGGAGTCACTAAAGGAGGAATAATGCCTGTCATAGGCTTTTTTAATGTGTTTTCCATGATTCGTTTTCTTTAAAAAATTTCAATGCTATATTTATGAAACGAACAGTAGAATTATTTGTACTCAGTCCAACACCCCGGCTTGTCCGGAAAGCGACAGGGCACTATCGTTTAACCTGTCGTCTTCCGTCTGCCCGGAACGTACCTTTTGAAAAAGAACTTTTAATTCCGCTTCAAGAAAAGAGAGTTAGTTATACATGCGGGCAACTCTTCCTGATAATGTGTCACCATAATCATGGTCTTGTCCTTACGACGGCAGAAAGTTTCTATCACATCTTTCACCAACCGGCGGTTGTACAAGTCCAACCCATGCAAAGGCTCGTCCAAAATAAGCAACTCAGGATCCTTCACAAAAGCACGAGCCAACAACACCAGACGCTGCTCGCCACTGGACAACTGCAAGAAATTCCGGTCTTTCAAATTTGCAATACCAAAAATATCCATCCACCATTCACAAGCCGCCATCTGCTCGGGACGCGGACGTTTGTACAACCCCACAGAATCATGTAGCCCGCTTGCCACAATATCTATGGCAGGAAGGTTCTTCAGATAAGCGCGATGCATCTCAGGACTGACATATCCTATATGCTTCTTTATCTCCCAAATACTTTCTCCGGAACCGCGTTTTCTGCCGAACAAGGTAATATCACAAGCATAACTCTGCGGATTATCTGCACAGACCAGACTCAGCAACGTAGACTTTCCTGAACCGTTCTCTCCACTCAAAGCCCATTTCTCGCCACATTTCACTGTCCAGTCCAAATCTTTCAAAATGGTACGCTCGCCATAACGGATGCTTACCTTGTTCAAATCGACTACGTGCTCGGTGTGATACCTGTCTCTTATACACATCTCCGAGCCCACGAGACGCGTAGTAATCTC
>ENA-OYYH01001096-OYYH01001096.1-human-gut-metagenome-genome-assembly--contig:-NODE-1096-length-11566-cov-5.357658_pt1 | contig 11566 bp, 6 predicted proteins | sample MGYA00243245_ERZ653439 | MGnify/ENA primary metagenome ERZ653439 (study PRJEB26926, sample SAMN06165028) | human gut metagenome | biome: ENVO:00009003; feature: ENVO:2100002; material: ENVO:00002003... | reverse complement strand
GAACACAACCTTATCCTTTGCGTATTCCTGCAAATTTGCAAACACGGTGTCCTCGGTATTTCTGTCCAGCGCGGAGAAGGGGTCGTCCAGAACCAGAAAGGGTCTGGGGTGGGCAAGGGTTCTTGCCAGCGCCAGCCGCTGCGCCTGACCGCCGGAAAGCCGCGTGCCGCTGCTGCCGATGACAGTATCCAGCCCCGCTTCCATGGCAAGCACTTCATGATCCAGCGCCGCCGCGGCAAGATACGGCTTCGCGTCCTGATTGCTTCCGCAGAGGACGTTATTCTGGATGGTGTCGGCACTCAGCTCCGGGTCGTGCCCCAAATATCCCACGGTCGCCGCGATCTGGCGGGGGGTGAGGGCGGAAAACTCGGTCTTCCCGAATTTCGCCGAGCCGCCGTAGGGCGCTTCGCAGAGGAACACCCGCCCGAAGGTGGACTTGCCGCAGGCCACCGGCCCGGTAACGCCGATGATATCCCCCGGATGGGCCGTCAGGCTCAACCCGGAGAAAACCGGCTGGTCGCCGTAGGCAAAGGAAAGATTCTCAAGGGTCACGTCCATCGCTGACGGAACGGCGAGAGGCTCCAGCGTCTCCGGGGACTTCATCAGCGGCTGAATGCGCTTCCATGAGACCTCCGCCTTCTGCACCGAGTTGAACAGCTTCGCCACCTTGGAGGATTTCACCGTCAGTTTGGTAAAGCAGGAAAGAAACGTAGTGAACGCCGCAATATCCCATGCGCGCCACCCGGAACCGAGGACGTTTTTCGCCCCGAACCACAGAATGAACAGCACCCCCGCCTCCGACACGGCCAGATACAGCGGCGGCAGGGCCGACTGCCATACGTTGCTGCGGACGGCGGTCTTCTCGTAGGTGTCCAGCGTACGCTCGTACTGCCCCTCCCGGGTGCTTTCACAGCCGTAAATGCGGTAGGTCACGGCGTTCTGCGCCCGATCCAGCGTGGCCGTGCTGAGTGCGCCCGCCGCTTTTTTGTAGGCGGCGCCCGCACGCTGGACGTTCCGCTTCATCCACGCCGCGCAGACGTAGGACACCGGCGTAAACAGCAAACTCAGGATCGCCAGACGCCAGTCGTATACCAGAAGCATGACGGCGTAGCCCACCAGCGCCACGCCGGTGTCGAAGACCTCGGTGGTGAATTTCCGCATTCCCTCCACGCAGTCGTCCACGTCGGAGATGGCCTTGGTCATCAGCTCGCCCGCGCCCTCCTGTTCCAGGGATGCCCGGCTTCTGCGCACCAGATTGGCGTACAGGATGCCCTTCATCCGGCGGTTGATGTTGTTGGCGAAGCGGCGGACATAGAACCGCTTGATAAACCGCGCGGCCTGCACCCCCAGCATGACGAGAATATAGGCAAGCACCAGAACCGCCATTTTCCCGGCAGCGGCATTCCTGCCCAGAATGTCCGCAAGGCACTGCGCCAGCCGCCCTTCAAACCATGGCGTGGCAAGAAGACCGATGTTGTAGATCAGGCCGGAAAGGGTCACAAGTACCAGCGGCAGCCATTCGACGCGGAAATACGTGCCGATCCTGTCCGGGCGGAAGGCTTTTTCACGTTTCATCCCCGGTTTTCCCCCTTTGCCGCCTGAATAAAGTGCGGGAAGCCCGCCCGGCTTTCCGCCTTGGATGCCGCGTAGAGCTTGTTCAGCGCGGCGGTAAAGGCGGCGGCTTCCTCTTTCGTCAGCGTATCCGTCAGGTATTCGTAAAAGGCCGCTTCGATCTCCGCTTTGGAGGATTTCAGGCTCTCCGCCTTTTTCGTGGGGTACAGCAGCTGACTGCGCCGGTCGTTGGGGGCGTCCCGGCGGACGAGGTAGCCCTTCGCTTCCAGATTTTTTGTTCTGCGGGCGATGGCGGCTTTGTCCGCGTGCAGCAGCTCCGCCAGCGCCGCCTGGGTGCAGCCGGGATTGTGGCGCAGGGCGTGGATCAGGTCGATCTCCGCCGTGCCGACGCCGGTTTCCCGCATGGTGCGCAGAACCAGCTTTTCCGCCTCCCGGGCGATTTTGGTGATTTTCCGTTCCGTAATGTCCATGGCAGCCTCCTGACTCGTTGTAGATACATCGTTGTATGTACAACTATTATGCCACGCGCATTCCCGGACGTCAACAGCAAAATGCGCCCCGTTTTCCGTTTGGTGGGAAAACGGGGCGCTGTTACTCAATCCGCATCGGCTTCCAGCGTTGCGCCGGACAGCTTGCCAACGACCTCCACGGACTGTATTTTATCGATGTTGATCGCACTGTTGAACATATCGAGAAAATCACCGTGTTCAATGACCCGCTTGAACAGGGTGTTGTCTGTCAGGCTGTCCACAACGACAAAGTCGGTGCCGTCCGTCATGTGGAAGATGAGGGTCTGGATATCGCTGCCCGGCTCCGCGTAACGGGAAGACCGGATGCGAACGCACAGGGAGTTTACATAAATATCCCCCTGACCAAAGGTTCGATGGGGCAGACTGCCGCCGTCCGGGAGGGAAACGCACACCATTTCGTCCATGTGGGCTTGCTCGTAGGCTCTTTCCGACAGTGTGAGGTATGCGAAGGCGGTCATCTCCTCCGTCTGGCCGGCGAAAATCTCGTCTACCAGTTCGTCTCCCCAGAGGGAACGAAGCTGTTCCACCGCTTCCTCCGGTGTCAGTTCTTCCCGTAAATTTTTCTCCAGCGCCTGACGTTCTATCTCTTCCTCGCTGAGCTGGTCTGCGCTGTGGGCAGCATCATATTCATGAGCGGCCAGAAAATAGTAGTCGTCATATTCTCCGGTATAGCCGCCGCTCCCGTAACCCAGCGCTTCCATTTTCTCGGCGGCTTGCTGAGGGGTAAGCTCCTGCTTCAGCCGCTCACGAATGGTCTCTATTTCAGCGGAACGGTTTTTCTCGTATTCCTCCCATTTGGCTTCCGCCTCAAAGTCCGGGAAGGATACCAGCAGATTCGTCCCATTTTGCATATCCGCCCGGAAATAGTAGGTAAACGCCAGCTGGGTGTCCGTCGTTTTTTCTGGTATCAGATAGGCATAGCCGTACTGATTGATGTTTACGGGAACACTGCCCAGCAAACCGTTCCGGCCTGGGGACAGCTCTATCGGCGCGTCGTGGGTCAGAAGCATGGTGATAAACCCGCATTGGGTGGTGCTGTCGTAGACATAGGCATCGACCGTCAGGGTATGTCCGTCCGTGGAAATGCTTTTCCCCACGGGGGAAACCCATTTTTGAAGCTCCTGAGCAACGGTTTCCTCCACGGGAGATTTTTCATACCCCGGAACAGTCCAGGCGGCGTTCGGCCGATCCGGGTCGGAATCTTCGAAGGGGGCAGCGCTGTCAGACCCTCCGTACAGACCGGCGATCATCTCCGCGGGACTGCCGAAAACAGTTAAGGCATAGGCCACCGCGCACCCTACCAAAAGCAGCGCCAGCGCAATGACCGCGGCGATCAGCCAGATTTTCCTTGCGGGCAGCTTCTTTGTGGCGGGCTCCTTCCGGGAATCCACCAGCTCTGCCGCCGCCAGCAGTTCCCCGTCCACGCCGGTCAGTCCTCTGAAAAGCTGATAAGCCGTCATTGTAAACCCTCCTTTTTAAGAGTGTCGGCCAACTGTTTTCTTACTTTTTGCAGGATGTACTTCACCTGATTGGAGGACAGCCCCGTCTTCCGGGCAATGTCTTCCTTTGTACCGGCATAGTAGTACCGGAGCAGAAAGACGATGCGGTCTTTTTCCGGGAGCTTCCGCAGAAAGCGGTTCAGCGAGGCGGTCAGCTCCTTGCGAAGCAGCTCCGTCTCCGGGCTTTCGCTTCCGGCGACGCACTCCGCCAGCTCGTCCAGCAGCACCTGCGTCTCCCCCTTCCCCCGCTTTTCGGCGGTATTCTTCCGCCAGCGGTCGATAGCCAGATTCCGGGTGATCTTTCCCAGAAAGGTGGAAAACCGCTGGGGTCTGCGGGGTGGGATCAGCTTCCAGGCGGAGTAATAGGTATCGTTGACGCTTTCCTCAGCGTCCAGGGGGTCGGATAAAATACGTTTGGCAATACTGTAACAATAAAATCCGTATTTCTGGTCAGTCTGAACGATCGCCTGTTCCGACCGGGCAAAATACAAATCGAGAATTTCATTGTCATCCATGTCGCCGCCTCCTTTTTAAGTAGCTTCACCCTTATACACGCAGAAAAACGCGGAATGGAAGATTTTTCTTTCTGACAGCATACTACATCCGGCTGCACATGGCAATCTTTTCTGTGCGGCACTTCCTGGATAAAGCGAAAAACCCGAACTTACTCCCCACTCGGGAATAAGTCCGGATTTTTCTGCCTGGAACAACCAGCCGATTTTGAGGACAGCGTTCGGAAAAACCTGAAGGCGGACGAAGATTCCAACACGCAATCATAATCGCTGGCCGGTGGTTATGACTGCAATATGGCCTGATTTACTTCCTGTTCTTCCGTTTATACCATACCACCAGCGCCACGATACCGGCGAGGGATACGCAGAGGATGCCGGCCCACATGCCGATGTGGCTGTCGTCGCCGGTCTTCGGCGAAGTGCCGGTGGCGGGGATCTTCGCCGTCTCGACGTAATCGCAGACTTCACAGGTGCGGGTCTTTTCCCCGTCTTTTCTGGATGTTGCCTTTTCGGTGACGACCCATTTGCCGAAGGTATGGGCTTCTTTGGCGACGGTGATCTCGCCGCAGCAGGACCATTTCTGTTCGTGGGTGGTCTTTGTGGTCGTCCATTTCTTCGCACCGGTGTGGTTCGCGGCATCCTTTTCGCCGTACTTCCCGCCGCAGTCCTTGCAGGTCGCCTGCTCCACGCAGGTCGCGGTGCCGCCGGAGCAGCTGACCGTCTCCTTGTGGGTATCGTCTCTGGTGCAGACATGGGTGTGGGTGCCGTCGCCATTGGACTGCCACTTGCCCCAGTCATGGCCGAGCGCCCTGGTTTCAAAGACCGCTTCCTCGGCGGTGTCCTTGGCGCTCAGGCCGCAGGTGGCGCAGGACCTGTAATAGACTGCCTTTTCTGTGCAGGTCGCGGCGGATTTCAGGTACTGTTCCTCCACGGTTTCCGCCGTGAAGCTGTGTGTGCCAAGCTGGCCGTATTCGTGCCTGCACACAGCGCAGACTGCCTTTGCCTGACAGGTCGCCGTACCGCCGGAGCAGCTGACGGTTTCTTTATGACTGCTGTTTCTGGCGCAGACGCGGCTGTGGGTACCGTTGCTGTCGGGCGTCCAGTCGCTCCAGTCGTGGGGAATAAGCCTGACCTTGACCGTGGCCTTTAACTCCGGGACGGGCTGCTGAATAGTCGGAATATCGCCGAGATTGAGCGTGCCGGTAATGGCCTGCTCAGCAGTAGAATTCAGGTCATACGACGTCTTATCCCACATTACGCCAATGCCTGAGTAGAACGACCCGTCCTCTGTCCGGCAGTTCACGAATGAAGGCAGCCAGAGCGCATCAAACTCCGTGCCGACCTCTTTGTTCGTGATATCCGTCGAGGGTTCGATGCTCAGGAGGGTGCGTTTGACCACTTCAATCGGGATAGTACATTCGGCAGGCGCATAAAGAACGGTATTACTCGGCGTGAAGACCGCAGTCACGTTGTTTGTTCCCGCTGCGCTAAACCACTTAGGCGTACCGGCCTTGAAAGAGAATGTGCCGTCGATCTTCTTGCCGCCAACCCGCGCCTCACCGCCAATAAGCGCACCGATCTCGTCAGCTTCCTCCGGGGGCGTTTCCGTTCCGATCTGGAAGGTTTCGCTGACAAAAATCTGATTGTCGCCAAGCCGGAAGTCTCCCTTTGTCCAGCGGAACGTCGGCGCGGTCACAATCACAGGTACAACCGGGTCGTACTTCAGCTTCACCTTGACACTGACGGTGGACGCCCCTTCGGGGGGCGCAATATAATCCTTCCATGTGGACAGCACCAATCTGCCCGTAATGCGCTGCTCATATGGCGTATTCGGGTCATACTGGTTTTTATCCCAGACCACCGTGTCGCTCATGATCGTCGTTTTTTGGGGGTCACCGCGCATCACGTCCATCGAACCCGCTTCCGCCAATCCAAGTTGTTCAAACGCCGTACCAATGGGCTTGTCGGTGATGTCCTCGAAATTGGGATTGATTCTGACGATCGTGAGCGGGAGAACATTCACGGTTACCGTGCAGGCTGCAGTTGTGTAGTTCCTGGAGTTTGTCGGCTTGAAAACGACCGTGCGCGTAAGCTGGCCGTATTTCAGCCCGATGCCGGGGTAGGCGGTGTCTCCGTACAGCAATTCGTCCTCATCAAACTCGAACGTGCCTTCGATCTCCTGACCGTTTGCCATCGCCTTTCCGCCCTTGAGACCGCTTGTCAGCGTCTCGTAACGATCCAGCGCATAGAAGGTTCCTTCAACCGTAGGCGGTGTGACAATGGTAGTCTGGAAGACCCGAGTATCCATAAGAGATACCTCAATGGTCGCTTTTACATCGGTTTCCGTAACGATTTTATAATGAAAATAGCTGCTGGCAACATCCAGCGTTCCGTAGATAGTCTGGGGTTCCAGAGAATTGGGATCATAGGCAGATGTGTCCCAAATGACCGGAATAGGGGCGAACACTGCGCCGGAGTCGGTTTTTACCGTGACGCCCTCCGTAGGGATTCCCAGCTCCGCAAGGGGCGTGCCCAGCGGTTTGTCCGTGATGGCAAATTTCGTAAGAACCTCCGTGATCGTATACCGAATGCCGGTCACAATCACTTCACATTCCGCTGTTGTATATGCTTCCGTGTCATCGGGAGTGAAGATAACATGCAGGCGGTTTTCCCCCAAAAAACTTACGCTCACGCCATACTCTCCCTCGAATGCAAACTTACCGGGGACGACGGTATCCGTTCCCTTAACCTGCGCCACTCCGCCCTCGAGCGCTTCATCCAGAAACTGGGTGCCGACATACGTTTCGGCGGGCAGGGTTGGCAGGGTCGTGATGACGGTTTCCGAAGGCCCGCGCTTCGGGCAGCAGTCGTGTCCGTCCGCGTTGTGGGTGCAGCCGCTTACGGTGCAGTAGCCATCGGCGTCCTTTCCGTGGAGGCATTCCTCGCCGCCGTCGCAGAAGCCGTCGCCGTTACCGTCGCCGTGCGTCCTCCAGTAGGCGTAGAGGGTCATTTTCATCCCACCGTCGATGGTGACAGTATCGCCGGGCTGGTATTGCGGGCTGTCGGCTCCGGCAGTGAGCGCCCAGCCGCCGAAGTGGGCATTGTCCCGTGTCGGGATGGTATCGGGAATCACGAAGGTGTTTGTCTCGCCGGTCATGGCAGCCGGAGCGCCGGTGCCGCCGTTGGCGTCGAAGGTGAGGGTATACTCTGTCTCGCCCGCCTCCACGGTGAGTGTGACGGTTGCGCGAACGGAATAGATTTCGCCGTTGTTGTCAGAATTCACCGTGCAGACCAGAGGATATACGCCAGGTGTAATGTTCGTCAGAGTAAGCGTCGATCTCCAGCCCCCATTGGATGTCTGCACATCGACATTTTCCGCGGGTATGGTTCCGCAGTCCCAGGATGTGATGACAGCACCAGCGGCGGTAGCACCGCTGATCTGGTACACATCCGATCGGAACGTCACCGTTTCTCCCGCTTTTACCGTATGGGCATACCTGACGTCATACTCTTCACCGGTGCCTTTGCCCGCGCCGGTGATCTCGATGTACGAAATCGGAGCGCCAATGACACGGACATTCTGAATGCTGTCGGCCTTGCAAGCTTCATCTTTGGAACGCAGGAACACGCCGTCCTCTGTTTTATACACAATGCAACTGCCGAGAAGCGCCCCGACGTCGCCCATGTTATTCCGGATCGCGTCATATCTGCCGCCGCCTTTGCCGAGGATCGTGACGGCATTGTTCGTAAGAGAGCCAACCGTTCCGTAATTCGATATGGTAACGCTTCCGCCGTTTATGTTGATGCCACTCACGCGGACATTTGTTCTGGCGTCGCCGATCAGGACGGTACGTTTCCCGTCTACATTGATATCGATCGTACCGTCATAGTCTCTCAGCACCATTAGAAACGTCGCGCCTTCCCGCGCTAGCGCGGCCATTGCATCGTTGTACGAGCCAAAGTACGCAGTCTCCCTGCCGCTCTGTACCAGGAAAGTGGCTACGTAGCCGCATACGTCACACACGCCATAGTCAAAGCTGTGTGCTTCCATGGGGAGCGTCGTGTTGCAGCAATTGTATTTTGCCGTATGATGTACGTCGTCAGCGATATATTGCGGCGCCTGGGCATGGTTATCCTTATCCTTGGGGAGCATTATGTTCGAGATCCCCGTTGTGCCGGTGTTATCGGTAAAATACTTGTAGCACTGGCCGCAATGCCAGTATTCCACATGACCGATATCGGTACAGGTGCCAGGCAGTTCCGCGTGATAGGCACTTGCAGGGAAATAGTGTCCCTTCGCGGGAATCGCGATGGGCGCGGCAAGCTCCTTTGTGCAGTCCTCATCCGAGAATATCTTCCGGCACTTGTTGCTGTCCGCATCGCTGCCGCACATCCAGTAGGATTCATAGCCCGCCTCGGTGCAGGTGGCTTCCTTTTTCGGAAAGTATTCCTTGTAGGCGATGCTCTTGTTGGAGGTCAGGGTCAGCACGATTAGATCATTGTTATTGCTGCTGCATGCCTTCCTGTAATTGGCAGTGGCGGAGACCGGCGTGTGGCAGGAATCCGAGTCGGTAAAGGTTCTTGTCTTGTTATACCGGTTCATCTCCTTCCCGCGCGGGCAGCCCGGCGTATCACATTGGAAGGAAATATCAAAATTCACCTTGATTTTCCGGTTTGCATCCCAGTCCGACAGGTCAACGCTGTTCAGGCATATATCCGTTATGGAGCCGGTATGCCCCGCCTCGCCGCACTGGTACTCGCTTGCGGACAGCGTGAATGTGGCATAGGACAGCGAATCATACAATTCGTCCGACATGGTTTCGCCGCTTTGCACGCTGATGAGATTTTCCGCGTCCAACGCGAGCGTATCCGGCGCATCTTCGGGAAGAGTCTCTTCGCCGCCCTCAATGCTTTCGGCATCATTTTCGCTCTCCGGCTGAGTCTCGTCCTTTTCAGTCTCGGGAACGACGGGCGCAGTGGTGGCTTCGCTTTCCCCGACATTCACCGGTTCGGCGGTGGGAGTGGTGGTCTCCGCCGGATTCTCCGCGCCCTCGACGTACTTGGCGCAGTCATGCAGGTGCGCACCTTCCGCGCCGCACACTGGGCAGTCTTCGTTCATGTCTTCCGACCTGCAGGCCGTTTCGCAGATGCATGTGGGGGCTGCTTCCCCGCCGTCCTCGGCAAAGGCCGGGATGGGCAGCGTGGAGAGCACCATGACAAACACGAGCAGGATGCTGAGCAGTCGTTTCTTCATAGCTGTTCCGTTCCTTTCAGTTCTGTGCGTTTCCCGTACTCCGCGGGAACGAGTGGTCAGCGCCATTCCGGGATGGTATATGCGCCACCAGTATAACATACAGCTGGGATAAGCGCAACTGTTTTTCTCGTCGAATCGGAAAAATTTTTCCAGAAACGAGGTCCAAAAAACGCCGACATCGACTTTTTCCGGCGCATATGCTGTGAAAAAAAGCAGTCTCACGTAGACAAACAGCCCCATCCATTCCGCTTCCCGCGGAATGGATGGGGGATGCTGAGACTATGTCTTAAGCCCCGGTGAATGCGGTTTGGGGAATCGCTATTGCAGCTGCACACTTTCCGCAATCGGCAGAAGCGCCTCTGCGGTGAAACTGCTGCTGGACAACCGGAACGAGATTCCTTTCTCAGGGGTACCGATCAGCCATACTACTGCGGCGCTTTCGCCATTCTGTAATGCCGCTCCCGTGCAGCCGTGGACGGTTACCGGGTTTCCTCCGGTGCCGATAAGCATTTGAAGCACATCTTCCATATCGGTGCAGTCCGTAACATAGCTTTCATATTCCAGATAAATGTCCCGATTGGTCTTCGGGTTGAAGTACCAGCGGCGGACGTAGGAATATGATACCATTTTTTCGAGAAAAGGAAAGGCCATGTGTTTTTATCGGCACCTGCTCTCAATATACCGCGTTTTCCATTTTCCGGAATACATGGGGAAACCTCTTGCATCCTTTCCAAAATCGTAGTATCATGGATTACGATTTCGGAACTTTTCAGGGAAGGGGAATTATGGAACAAAATCTGCTGCCGCGCTGAAGGAAGAGGTTGAAAAAGCACACCGCCCGAAAGCCGGGAACTGACCCGCAAAACCGGCATAGGGCTTTCCATTACTTAGGGTCTATCTGAAAACCGTCAACACGCCCAAACAGCGGGTCTTTTCCGCCTGCTGTGCACCATTTTCCCTTGCAATACACAAAGTATTCCCGCGGAAAAATGGCTTCATCAGGCGAAAAATCCCTCGCTGTTGGGCATATTTCCGGTTTTCAGATAGGCCCTAAGGAAGTAATGATTGCATAGGTTATCCGAAAATTTCTGCGTATGAGGGTGCGCAGGGTATCTTCAGGGGCTTCGGCCCGAAAAAAGAAAGAAAAGAGGACACACTATGAGCAACACGACAAAGAAACGCTGGGGCGACCGGAAAGACGCCCGCTGGATCCGCGATATGGATTCGCTCCATGTCATTTTGCCGCATCTGATGAACCACCGCACGGATGCCGAGGTCTACGTCAACATGGAATTCGACGTGACAGAGGCGCTTCGCTACATCGCACGGAAGAACGAGGGCGAGGAAGAATACCGCGCCACGCTTTTTCACTGCATTCTTATGGCTGTCGCAAAAACGATATATCTTCGCCCGCAGCTCAACAGCTTCATCTCCGGCCGACGTTTTTACCAGCGCGACGAAATTACCCTTGGCTTCGTAGCCAAGAAACGCTTCGAGGATCACAGCGAGGAGTCCCTCGTGGTCATCTCCGCGCCGGAAGACTGGACGCTCACCGAGGTGACGCACCGGGTCGTCGGCAAGGTTCACAAGGCCCGCACGGAAAAGAACGACGGTGTGAATGGCGCGATGGACGTGCTCAAAAAGCTGCCGCGTCCGGTTCTGGCATTTGTCATCTGGATCATCAAGACACTGGACTTCTTTGGCAAGGTGCCCGACTTCCTGCGGCAGGATGACCCGAACTTTGCCACCGTCTTCCTCACCAATCTTGGCAGCATCAAATGCCCGAGCGTCTACCATCATCTCAACAATTACGGCTCAAGCTCCATTATGGCGGCCATCGGCACCATCCGCAAGAGTGAGAAGATCGCCGGGGACGGCAGCCGCGAGGTGCGGGATGTGGTGGATATCGGTTTCACACTGGACGAACGCATTGCGGACGGCTTCTACTTTGCCCGTTCGCTCAAGATCATACAGCATCTGCTCACACACCCTGAACTGCTGGAACTGCCATTGAATCAGGAAGTAGCCTGCGGCTGATATCGCTGTCAAGCGCCTGTGGGCAGGTCATACCGTAGATGTGCTGCTTCCGGACTGTTACCCGCAGAGCGAATGGCAAGGATAACAGAAAGCGCTGTTTCCGGAAACCTGATACTATTTCCTGATTAAAATCTTAATTTTAATCAGGAAGGCATCGCCTGA
>ENA-OYYH01001095-OYYH01001095.1-human-gut-metagenome-genome-assembly--contig:-NODE-1095-length-11574-cov-4.779408_pt1 | contig 11574 bp, 6 predicted proteins | sample MGYA00243245_ERZ653439 | MGnify/ENA primary metagenome ERZ653439 (study PRJEB26926, sample SAMN06165028) | human gut metagenome | biome: ENVO:00009003; feature: ENVO:2100002; material: ENVO:00002003... | reverse complement strand
CAGCGTCAGATGTGTATAAGAGACAGAATTACAGTTTTGTCATTTACCGTAAAATTGCCTCTTTTTTCGATGCACTTTTGCGGCATCGGGATAATGGAAACCGATGCCTGCAAAGTGCCGAATAACAACACTAAAAATGAAAAGGTTAGAATTAATTTCTTCATGGTTTATTTTTTATTTGTTGGATAATTCGGACTATATAAAAGATTTTTATTGCGGATGACCAACTTGCCGTCTTTCACCCACTCTTCCCCTCTTTCCTGCAAATGTCCGGCCATCGCTTTCCGCATCTTTTCCAATGTCTTTCCGGAAGCCTTGGCTTTTGACAAATCATGCAATTCGTATGGGTCTTTTGACAAATCGAACAATTGTTCCTCACCTGTACGGAAAAACCAGATATACTTTATTTTCCCATCCGTCAAAGCACACCAATAATTATCCGCCCAATAAGCGGTGGAATGTTCTATATCAATATATTCACGCCAGGGAGCTTTCCCTTTTTCCAATAAAGGAAGTAAAGACAGACCGTCTATTTCTTCCGGAATCCGGCAGCCGTTCAATGCCAGAAAAGTAGGAAGCAAGTCGCGTAACTCCACTGGAGCCTCTATTTTTTCACCGGGTTTCAGGCTACTTTTCATGTTTTCGGGTAACTTTATAATAAAAGGAATAGCTGCCGAACCTTCATAAGCATACGTTTTACGCCACAAATGATGATCTCCCAACATATCGCCATGATCGGCAACAAAGAGCATATCAGCGCATTGTCATACATTCCTTTCTTTTTCAGTTCATCCACAATGCGCCCTACCTGCTCATCAATAAAAGTAACCGAAGCGTAATAATACTTACGGGAATTCCGGGCATATTCCACTCCATAGTTTCCTACAGCCGCTTCAGGATTTTTTTCGGGATGAGTATCTATTGCCAGATCTTTACACCAGTCACCTACAACGGGAGCGGGTATTTTTCTGCCCTCATACTTATCCACTATTCGCCGGGGAGGATCATACGGACTATGCGGACGGGCAAAAGACACTTTCAAAAACAAAGGCCGTTCAGAAGAATAACCTTTTATCGCCTCCACCGCCCTGTCTCCTGTCCATACGGTAGGATGCAAGCGCTCGGGCAAAGCATACGCTTTCGCTCCGTGGGCATTCCACTCCACCCCTGTACTGTCGGGATTCAGGCCGAAAGCCTGCGTATTGAACCATTTACGATAATCACTCATAAAATAAGGAGACTCCACACGTCCGCTTTCATCCAGAATAGTCACTTCGAATCCATGCAACACATTCTGCGGATGCCAATGCATCTTTCCTATTCCCAATGTGTGATAGCCCAAGTCTTTCAACATCTGCGGCATTTCATATGGATAATGCTCTGCCACCTGTCCATATCCTAACAAGCCATGATGCCAGGGAGACATACCCGTCAGCATACCCGCACGTGCCGGAGTACTGCTTGGAGCAGCCGTATAGGCATTACAAAACAAATGCCCATCGGCTGCCAAGCGATCCACATTTGGAGAAATCACAGCTTCATTTCCCGCACATCCCAATGCATCCCAACGTTGTTGGTCAGTCATTATCAAGATGATATGCGGTTGCTTTTTTTCCGGTTGTGCAGCCTGTCCGGACATAGCGGACAAACCAAGGCTACCGGCCATACACCATCCTACATAGTTATACTTTTTCATTACTTATCAGTTTTTAGAAAATAAAATGTCCAATTCCGCTACCCCCATGCTCTTTTGACCATCCACTGTTGACAAGGCATGGAAACGGATGTAGCGTCCTTTATGCGTCTGCCGGAAAATTACCTGCTGTTCTACAGGATTGTTCTGAATATTGGCAAACTCTCCACGGGCTGCCTCTTCCCATCGGATTCCATCCAAAGAGATCTCAATCATATATTTTACAACAATTCCATTAGCCCATCGTGCCTGATCAGGCAGATAGCTTATACCGGTCATTTCCTTTGCTGATTGCAAGTCAACCTCAAGCACATCTTTTCCAACCCAAGTTGTATGCTGGTTTTCATCAAAAACAAGCATACCGGCTTTATCAGGCAAGGTACTCCAATGAGCCTTACTGCCGGTAAAAGTACGCGTAGCAGTTGTTGACTTTTTCTTTCCGTCCACTGCTATCGCTTTAATAATCCGATCACCGTCTGCCGGAACAGGCGACTGGTAACGAGGGCTTACACCAGGTTGTGGCTCTTTACCATCTGTAGTATAATAGATAGAAGCATCCTTATTGCTGCATACCAACTTCACCTCTCCATTCTTATTTCTGGTAATCACAGGAGCATCCAGCGGAGTTTCCGCTTTAAAGACCTGTATTTCTGCCAGACAAGGTGCCTCCCATGCATCTGTTATCCGTATTCGCAGACGTGAAGCAGTGACTTCGGGAAAACGCAGAATCCGTTTATAACCGATAGTAGTCTGTTCATCCAATTTCTGCCAATTCCCATTATCAAAATATTCTACAACAAACTGCTTTACTCTTTGCCCTTTCTCAATAAACTCTTGCAATAACAAACGGTTGAAAGTTAATTCTTTTCCAAAATCCACTTCCAGTACAGGCGTTTTTGTATCAGCTTCCCAATATGTACCTCGGTTGCCATCCAAAGTATATTTCAACTTCTTACGGTTCTTGCCCGTTACTTTCATTTTCTGATTAACGAGATTCTTCTTTAGTTCAGAGGTATATCGCCGATACCATTCTACCAAACGCAAGGAATCCTGCTCAGGAATCAATCCTTCTTGATTGGGGGTCAGATTAAGCAATAACAAACTGTTACGTCCCACACTCTCATAATAAATGTCAGTCAATTGGGACAATGATTTCAGTTTATGGTCTTCCGAAGCATGATAATACCAACCGGGACGGATGGATACATCAGTTTCTGAAGGAATCCATAACGTACCATCCGCATGTCCGCGCATCCACTGTTTACCATTTGGTATCCCCTTATCATAGAATTCCGGCTTTCTCACTGTACTCCAATGCTCTTCCAAAGCGTACCCTTCCTCATTGCCTACCCAGCGGATGTTCTGTGCACTTCCACCATGCACCACACAGTTGGGTTGCAATTCATATACCATTTCTGTCAAAGATTCCCATGGATAGTAATCTGCGGTAATCTTTCGGGTATGTAAGGAATCCGTACTATAATAACCACGTCCCCCGTTGGCGCCGTCAAACCAAAACTCATACAATTTCCCATAATTAGTCAGCAATTCGCGCAACTGATTGCGGAAGTAAGTGATGTATTCCGGTTTTCCATAATCAGGATGGTTACAATCCCAAGGAGAAAGGTATAATCCCACTTTCATCCCATACTCATGGCAAGCATCCACAAATTCGCGTACCAAATCGCCTTTTCCGTTCTTCCATGGAGAATTCTTCACACTGTATTCCGTATAAGCCGACGGCCACAAACAAAACCCGTCATGATGCTTGGCAGTAAGGATCACTCCTTTCAGTCCCGCTTCTTTACAAGTCCGTATCCATTGACGACAGTCTAACTTAGTCGGATTAAAGATGGCAGGGGACTCGTTGCCATATCCCCACTCCATATCCGTATAAGTATTCACGCTAAAATGAACAAATGCCGTTGTTTCCATCTGCTGCCATTGCAATTGTACCGGTGTAGGTACAGGCAAGGTCTGTGCCTTTACCGGAAAGCATAAAACTCCCAGTATTACACTTAATAAGAATGTCTTATTCATTGTCTTTATTTTACAAAGTCTGTATCGTTATATTGGATTTGCAATTTCTTCAACTCCGCCTGCATATCAGCCAATACTTCACTATAAGCAGGATCATTGATTACATTGTGCATCTCGGCAGGGTCTTTTTCCAAGTCATAAAGTTCCCATGCATCAATGTCATTGTAGAAGTGAATCAATTTATAACGGTCTGTACGTACTCCATAGTGACGTTTCACCATGTGTTCGGCAGGATATTCATAAAAATGATAATATAATGATTTACGCCAGCCCGCAGGCTTCTTTCCTTTTAATAAAGGTAACAAAGACTCGCCTTGAATATCTTCGGGTACTTTTACACCTGCCAGTTCCAGGAAAGTAGGTGCATAGTCTATATTCTGTACCATTTCAGTTATATCACCTTTCCTGTCAAATCCTTTCGGCAAACGCATTATCAACGGAGTACGCATGGATTCCTCATACATGAAACGCTTGTCAAACCATCCGTGCTCTCCCATATAAAATCCTTGGTCTGATGTATAGACAACTAATGTATTATCCAGCAACCCGTTTTCTTCCAGATAATTGAGCACACGTCCTACATTATCATCCAGTGATTTGACTGTTTTCATATAGTCGCGCATATAACGTTGGAATTTCCAATTAGCCAAATCCTTTCCTTGCGGATTCTTCTGATAAAAATCATCGATCACAGGACCGTAGAATGCATCCCACGCGGCACGCTGTCTTTCGTCCATACGTCCGATAAAGCTTTCATACAATGATTTCAAACGGGATTCCTTGTCAGGGCGGAGCATTTTCAGATCATATATCATATCCATATCTTTCACAATACTCATCTCCTGAGCCGCAGCTGCGGAACGGCCCTCATAATCGTCAAAGAAATTATCGGGTAAAGTAAATTCTTTATCTTCGTATAAGGCTAGATTACAGGTATCCGCCATCCAATTACGATGAATAGCCTTATGATGAATAAGCAGACAGAAAGGTTTTTCTTTATCGCGCTTATTTTCCATCCAGTCTATGGCATCATCGGTAATCAGATTAGTGATGTACCCATGTCTCTGAATGGTATCATTGGTTTGTGTGATGAAATCCGGATTATAATAATCACCTTGTCCGGGAACTATTTCCCAATAAGTAAAGCCTGTCGGCAAACTTTCCAAATGCCATTTCCCAATTAATGCAGTCTGATAACCCGCTTTCTGCAATAGTTTCGGAAAAGTTTGCTGCGATGAATCAAATACGCAGGTAGAGTTATCATAAAATTTATTCTCACAACTATGTTTGCCCGTAAGCATACAAGCACGACTAGGGCCACTCAGAGAGTTTGCGACAAAACTGTTTGTAAAACGTACCCCCTCATTGGCTATCCGATCCAAATTGGGTGTATCCATATAACGTTTGTCATAGCAACTCATCATTTGAGCTGTATGATCGTCCGTCATAATATAGACAATATTCAAAGGTTTTTCTGTTACCGGCTCCGTACAGCCGGTCAGAGCGGATATCGCCAATAGTCCGCCATAAATCAATTTGTTTTGATGTTCCATTTAATGGTAATGACTTAAAGTTTAAAAATAAGTTGATCCTTTGTCGCCAAACAAAGGTACTCTCTATTTATATGGCAATCGGGAAAGGAATGTTCCTAAAGAAATAAGATATTTTTTTATAAGGTTTGAAAGTTTATCATCACACTCTTTCATTTGGATAAATCGCATCCGATTTTCTCAAATGGAAGCCGGGGGAATCCATTGATCCGTTGATAAATGAGCGCATCATCCTTAAATCCCTTCAACGGATCAGCAGCATCCACAAACCCTGGATCCGAACCGGTAGCCCAATTGTTATACAATTCCAGCCATTCGCTCTGTCCGCGCACCACATTTCCTATCTTATAAAACAAGTTTCCTTCTATCACATTGCCTTTTGGATAAGAAGTGTCATTGTCCCAATATGCAGCGAGCAAAGGATAGGCCGTACTGTAAGGAGGATTTTTATAATTGACTGTTTGCAAACGCTGGTCAATTATCGCACCTTTCTCTATCATGAATTTGCCCCAGCCCTGCATACGCGCATCTATATGAATGGCAACAGGAGAATCTATAAATATATTATGCCGGTAATGATTATTATGTCCCCCACCGATTAGTACCGGCAAAGACCCTGCTTTGTGATAAATATTACCATAAACTTCCGCTCCGCAAGCTCCGTCATCATGATAAGTAGCCATTACACGATGGCGCGGACTCAATTCATGAAAATAACAATAACGGATAACATTTCCCTGCTCCGAAGGATCACGACCATAATAAACAGCTCCCTGATCATCGACTTCAGAACACACATTCGTTATGTCACACAGTTCTATCACATGGTTATTTCCATGAAACAGGATAGCCATGCTGGGCGCATCATAGATGTCACATTTAGAGATGCGGTTACCCACACCATCCATCCATATTCCGGGACGATAGGATTTCTCAATCCGGTTATAATCATGTATCCGGCAATTCTCCACATAGTTTCCGGCAGAGGTCAATGAGGCTCTGTCTCCTCCTCCAGCAGGTTCAAGGCAAACCATTGACGCCAAGGCGCACCTGTCATAAATCCATATACCGTATGCTGCCCTGTATGAATCATTTTATGTATCGTGTCAATGCTTTCCACACAAATCATGTCATCGGCATAACCGTGCGCAAAGTATCCGCTTATCCACATATTCTCTACCGATTTCCAACTCGAAGGGCGCTCTTCCTGATATCCGAATACAGGGAAAGGAGCCTCTTTCCCTTCCTTAGCCATCCCCGATTCCTGTATTTTTCCAATCATAACCGTAGAGTCATTCGGCCAACGGGCTATTCGCAGAGGCTGGCCATCCGCAAAGATTTCCGTCCATGCCGCCTGGCTGGGCCTTCCGAAACCTGTAGCGTGCAGGGCCCCAGCTCCATCCGGTTTTTCTTGAAGTCAAACTCTCTTATCAGACTTGCGGGCAGAAGCGGATCGCCCAAGCGGAAGTCACTGGGAAAATAACGGATAGGATCCCCTTCCTTCCGTTCCTCCGGAATAATTTTATATGATTTCTCCGGCGCATTCGGATTATGGGGATCCGCATCCTCGCCTATCGTCCAGTTAATTCCGATCTGGCATTGCGGCTCACGGCTTTTGATGGTTCTGTATATGCCTTCTACCGGCCAGCGATAACCGGGTTTCACCCAACTTCCATCAAACCAGAACTCCACTATTATTTTAGTATATTTTTCCGTGATGTCCATCAGTTCGTCCAATTGCTTCAACATGTATGTATTGTACTTCCTGTCCGACTCCACATTGTCAACATCCGCATTGACTTTCCTGTCCCACAACGAGTAATACAGTCCCAGCTTCATGCCTTGTCTCTTACATTCCCTAGCTACGGCTTCAATCACATTCGTTTTATTTCCCGAACTTGCCACGTCATAATCAGTATATTTACTGTCCCAAAGACAAAAGCCCTCATGATGTTTTGCCACCAAGATGATATACTTCATACCGGCATCTTTCGCTGTCTTCACCCATTGACAGGCGTCAATCTCCGCAGGGGCATAAGTTTCCACCGGAAAAGATCCGTCTGACCATTCCACATCATGGAATGTATTGATACCAAAATGAATGAACATACCATACTTGCGCTTGATCTGATCTTTCTGGTATTTTGAAGGTTTTTCAGAAGGTATTGCAGTTGAGATACCCGGTTGTGCCTGTGCTACTTCCAACGAGCACAAGAATAAAAATAATAATAACAGTTTTTTCATATTGATTTATTTTTAGAATAAGTCTTGCTTTTTATCTCCATTCATCCGATTTATACACACCGATGACAGCATAACCTCATGCCTTATCCCTCACCTTGCGCACGTTACTTTCAGACCGGAAACAGAATAGAGATTATAGTCCATATCCACTTTGCTTTCAATAACAGCAAAACAAAAAGTCTTTTATTTAATGGCAATTGTGCGGGGGATATTCCTAAATCAAGGAATCTCTTTATTGTGAACTTTCCGCATAATTTAACGAATAAAGTTCGCTTTTTCACGAACTTTCAAGAAAGGACTTCTAATTCTCCTATCCCATGTGGTAATTAAGGGTATCTAGCATTCCACTACCCTATATACATTCCCTTTGACAGTATGCACCCGCCCAACAGAGGCAGAATGCGGCTCAGACTGTAAGCGGTCATGCTCCTTATGACCGAAGGATGAATGGATTTCATACGCCCGAACAACTGGGTGACGGAAAAGGTCAGTACCTTCTGCAGATCATCCTCTACCATAGCGAAGCGGAAGCAGAGGCGGAATACTCCTCTTCGGGTACGTGTTTGTAGAACTTTAGCATAGTGCAGATGGGGGTCGGGCACATCGTTTTCCAGACATGCCACTTCGGTTACCTCGGTCAGTACATTGAAACAGAAGTGGTAGTGGGAGGTGAGAAAGGTGGTCACTTCCTGCATCAAGGAATGCGGCTTAGCCTTCTTCTGCACGTCTTTCAAGTGAGCAGAATTCTCCTCTGCTTTTCTGGCTGAAGCTGTCGAAAGGACTGATTCCACTTTTTTGCCGGGATTTCTCCTGAAAAACTATTCTTATTATCCTGCAAGTTGCCTTTACCATTTTCAGCAAAGGTAGCGGAACTTGGCACAAGTTATGGCGAATCTTGGTACAGGATATAGTGCATCTTAGTACAAGTTGCGGTAGAACTTGATACACAGTACATACGTATATATAGGCATACGCTACCGTATGTACAGCCCGACACATACATACGTGTAGACTCATACGTCAGTAACGTGACAGGTCACATGTTACTAATGTTACCGGATGTGTTGCTTTGGTCGTTTACTTCAAAAGAACCGGTCGTTTTTTTAAAATGTCCTTATGTTTTTGGTAAATGCCAGCACCTTTACTTAAAAGGTCAGCATGTCTTGATGAAAAGGCCGGCATGTTTCATGAACCAGCTTAGCTGGTCCGACGGACAAGCCTATCATGTCCGGCAAACCAGCCAAGTCGGTTCATTACACTATCCTCTCACTATGCAGGTGTTCACTTTTCTCCTTTCATTCTGTCATTTCATTTAAAACACACTAGTTATCAATTGGTTAAAAACTGTAAGATCTCCCCTCATTCCCGTTTCATCTGTAGATTCTCCTCCCTTCACAGGAAGGAGTGAAGATACAGAGTGGAGGAAACTGAAAGGGGATGACGGGAAGTCCTGTCACTACCGGAACGCCTGTCAGCAGGGCGTTTTCAAAAGTAGATGAAAGGAAGAAAGAAGAATCTATCTGTTCAAAACCAGTCACGTATACTATCAATCTTTTAGATCAGCAAAACCTTACAAAGTGGATTGGTCAGCAGGATGAATAGACCCATCTCCGCGAAGAGCAATATTCAACAAATAATTAGCTTTATTTTTCTGTGCATAATCATATTCAGCCTTCACTTTCACTGTAAAGATTCATTTTTCACCTCCACATTGAAAATCATTCCAGCCACTAACCTTTCCCAATCTTCTTTTTCCCAATTGTTTCACCTTCATATTAGGCTTGCCAAAATACACTTCTTTAACCAAAGTTTCCGTACCAATGAGCCGAACAACATACTCTTCACCTGTTTGGGTAGAGAAAGCCAATACACCATCCCCTCCTGTCTTTACGGAAACTTTCCTGCCATCTCTGCATCTCAACACTTCACATTTCTTGTCACCCCAAGGATTCTGTAATCGACAAAGATTCCCTTTTAAACTCTTCACACCTACTTGTGTAACCTCAGCCGAATTATTCCTACTTGCAGAAACGAGAAATGCCCCTCTTGCCAACAAAATAAATGCCATAGGAATAGAATCCCATGCAGCAGGCACAGCAGGGAACACTCTGATTTTCCCCTCGTTGCTTTGGAGCATCATTTCATTTATGCCCGTGCAATAATTGCTCATGGGTTCCATACCGCACTGAAAGAAATCATGTGAGCGTATCATATACGTGTCTTTCAACAGATTGTGCACAGAAGCAAGATCGTAAATATTGTCAGGATAACCGGTCACATTGTGCATCAATCCTTGTGGATACATCTGATGTACATTCACCCCGTTCCATATATACTTCAAGGCCACATCTCCTTCTCCCATTCGAGCGGCTATCTGCGGATAAGGATAATGCGCGTTACACTCGTCATCGTGTTTCAACAGATTCACAACAGCTTTTCCCAAGCGAGTGTCTTTATCATCAATACCAATCAGCCCTGCCGGAAAAGCTACGGCACCACCGTTACCCCAAATCCATGGAGAATAACGCTTTTCCGTATAATACTCCTCGGCAGGAGAGATTACTTCGCCACATTCACCAAACTGCTGATAGCCTCTTTCCCATAAATGATTGAGTACGTGACGCCACTGTTTCACCTCATCTTTGTCTACGTTCAATATTTCCGCCGCACGGATACAATCTTTGAAAAGCCTTTCGATGCAATTGCGGTCACTGATAGGATTCTTCACATAAGCGATAGGGGCCGACTCATACAAAGAAGCTTTCAAAAAATATTCATTTTTTTCTTCATCCCATTCCAACCTGTCTAAATAAAAATGAGAAGCTTTCTTCATAAACGTATATGCCCTTTCTTTCAAGAATTCCTCGTCTCCCGTAAATTCGTAATAATCCCAAAAGAGAGAAGCTATCTGTGAAGCAGGAGTAAAATTGTTCCTCAGATAGCGTTTGTCCTTTCCCCATTGTACACCGTTGAAATTATGCGCTTCGGTAATGAGCAATGCATCATGCTCCGCTCCATACTCCTTTGCCAGTTTCTCAGCAAACGGTATCATCTTGAAGTAAGTGTCGAGATAAGGTTTCATCAGCCGCCAATCGTTTTGCGCACACAATCCCCAATATTCCTGCTGCTGGTTCCAATGATGCGGTGTCCCCCAATTAAGTACATCACGGTTCCAACGCCAAAGTCCCCCATTAAAAGCCAGCGGAAACTCACCTCGCGAACCAGCAGACATCAGATAGCGATGCAAGTAATAGATATTCTCCAAATAATCATCACCCAACTTCACAAACGAATTGGACCAGAAATTGCGATACCACTCATCTTTCTCGCGACGCAACTCATCTACCCCCTTCGCTTCTGCCTCATCAAGTAATTTCTTTGCTGCATTTACCGGATCCTTATCTTCGCGATCAGTTACTACACTGACCATAATTGTGAACTTACATTTATTTGTCCGCCATTCGGCACGACGCATATTCACCGTTTCCGGTTCCTCGGACGACTCTACCACCCTGCAAGCTACAGCAAAGTGCAGTCCACCATCCGTTTCTTCCAATATCATTTCGCGAGCATCAGCCATTGCACGCATCTTACCAAGCCCCACTGAAGGGTTCTTCGCAAACCAACCTCCATACCATCCGGTAAAGGAACGGCTCCCCAGTCTTTCCAACGAAACCGTAGCTACCGAATGATTTCCCAACATTTCAGGATCAGGTATATTTTCACATTCCACTATCCATACATTACGATCTTGCGCCAACCAAGTACGAATAGTTGTAGCAGAATAACCCGTAACCGCACGATATGTATTCTCGGCATTTGCCAGCGATAACCGCCCCTCAAACTCTTCCAAATGCATCCAACTGAATACCGGTGCACCAAAATCGATCTTCAGACGAGCCGCATGCTTCAACAATGACATTCCGTATTCTTCTGGTTGTGCCTTTGTCCACAAATCATTTTTATTGATTTGCAATTCGATGCCATTATCATGATTCCACACCCTGTCTCTTATACACATCTCCGAGCCCACGAGACGCGTAGTAA
>ENA-OYYH01001076-OYYH01001076.1-human-gut-metagenome-genome-assembly--contig:-NODE-1076-length-11679-cov-6.654766_pt1 | contig 11679 bp, 6 predicted proteins | sample MGYA00243245_ERZ653439 | MGnify/ENA primary metagenome ERZ653439 (study PRJEB26926, sample SAMN06165028) | human gut metagenome | biome: ENVO:00009003; feature: ENVO:2100002; material: ENVO:00002003... | reverse complement strand
GTACGTCGCCGCGTTCGCCGAGCGGGGACAGCTGCGGCGGCAAATATACGCAGTGTACCTGCCCGGCGGGCGTATCTGCGGGAGCGTACGGTTGTGAAGAATACTATCCGGCGCCCTGCAACACGGTCTGCAAGAAGGCTTATGCGGACAACTGCCGCAACCGCACGGCGGTTTCAACCCCGTACGGCTGCGTCGCGTATTTTGCGGATTGTTCCAGCAAGTGCCAGACGGCTTATACCGACAACTGCCGCAACCGTGAATCGGTTCCGGCTAACTACGGCTGCCAGACCTACTGGTCAGATTGTTCCACCAAGTGTCAGGTGGCTCACGCGGATAACTGTCAGAATAGAACTGCGGTTGCTTGCACATATGGCTGCGCTTCGTATTTCAGCGACTGTTCGTCAAAGTGTCAAAGCTGCTATACCGACAACTGTCGCAACAGAACAGCGGTCAGCACCCCTTATGGGTGCCAGCAGTATTATGCGGATTGCGGTTCAAAGTGTCAGGTAGCCTACAGCGACAACTGCCATAGCCGAACTGACGTTTCGCACCCATACGGCTGCTCCAAATGGTGGTCGGATTGTCCGAGCAAATGTCAGACCGCAACTGGTAATCCGGATTGTGATGCGACTTCACTGTCATGTTCGTACGGTTGCGCGAGTACCAACAGTTGCGGCAAGTGTATTTCGTGCAAAGCAAACCCGGATTGTAGTGTAACTTCCAAGAGTTGTGAACATGGCTGCGCAACGACCAACTCCTGTGGTAAATGTACGGGATGTAAAGGCAACCCGGATTGTGATAAAACACCGGTGTCTTGCTCGTGGGGATGCGCGAGTACCAACAGTTGCGGCGTTTGTACCGGCTGCAAAACCAATCCGGACTGCGATGTGTCTTCTTTGAGTTGCCCCTATGGCTGCAAAGCGACCAACTCTTGCAGCAAGTGTACCAGTTGTTATGCAGACAACTGCCGCAACAGAACGGCGGCCAGTTGCTCTTACGGTTGTCAGTCGTATTTTAGTGATTGTTCGTCTAAGTGCCAGACCTGCAAAGCAAATCCCTGTGATAGTGTTACTGCTGTTTCGGTTCCTGCTAACGCCAGCTGCACGGCATATTTTTCAACCTGTCCTTCAAAGTGTTCCTCCTGGGCCTGCAATTCCGGTTACACCCAGTCCGGAAGTCTTTGCACAAAACCCCTCAGCGACCTCTGTCCGGTAGGCTACAGCAAATCTGACGGCTGCAGTTGCTCCTATGGATTTAAAGCTACCAGAACAGCTGCGGGCAGTATTTGTACTAAATGCTGCAGTGCTTCGGAAAATACAACCGGTTACAGTTGTATGAAGTGTGCCACTGACTTTTGACGGTACGTTAGAACGCTAACTAAATAAGCGTAAAAAAATCCCGGTGGAATTATCCGGGATTTTTTATACCTGTCAGACAAGCGGCGGCAAAATCACTTTTTCCGGCTTTCGCTTACAAAAATCTCAATATCATCCAGGGCGGCTTTGGGCGAAACCTCCAGATTGATAACCTTTTGATCCTGCGTGCGGCAATGTCTGGTCTTGACGTCATAAAAGCAGAAAGGCGTCGTAAAACCTTCGCTGTAGCTCATCGTATCGTCGATATGAATATTGATGCCGTTTTCGTCGCAATAAGCCGCCTTGGCACAATTCCAAAGCTTATCCGGCACCTTAAACTCGCCGTTCTCATAAAAAGTGACACAGCCGCGGGCATCGTAATAATCGACAATGGCAAAAATATCCGTATATTTTATGCCCCATTGCCACAAAAACTTTTCAATCGTAGCCTTCGGACCGCCACTGATAACATGAATTTCATATCCGCGGCGCAGCGCTTCGTTGGCAAAAACCTTGAAATATTCGGGATTATCGGTAATAACCCCATGGAAATCGAGACCGATTTTCAGCTTATCTGCGTTTGTCATTGCCGCCTCCGAACAAGTTGGAGAACAGGTCTTTCAGCGAGCTTGGGCTTAAAGCCGACAGCGGATTGATGCTGATTTTCGGATCGGATATGCTGCCGGTAATGGTATAATTGGCGGCAAAAACGGTTCCGTCCTTGCCGGCCAGCAAACTTCCGACCAACGGCAGTTTGCCGATGAAGGTATTGATGCTGTAAGCCGGCGCAATTACGCCTTTGACGTCAAGAACTTCGGTCGCGCGGTTATAGGCGCCGCTGCCGGTAATGCCCATAACATTGCCGAAAGCCTTGCCGTCATTGACAAAGAGCGTGCGGTTTTTGTATTCGAACGGCGCGTCAAAATGCGAAAAGGCCATACCTTCCCCGGTCAGCAGATTAACCATGCCGGTAAAAGAAGCCATCGTCAACAGCTTGGCTATAACCGGCGTGTTATAAATGCTGAAATCACGGATGGAAGCATGACCGATAAACTGTTTTTCCCTGGTTCGCCGCGCCTCGATTTTCAGGTTGCCGCCGCGCATATTTTCATATATACGCAAAACTTTCAGCGTACTGCCGGCATTGTTGGAATCAATAGACAGGAAAAACTCGCCGTTCGGTTTCGGAACGTAATCCGCTTTAAGGCGCACATTGCGGCTGGTACCGTAATTGCCGACCAGATGCGCTTCGGAAACACCGGTCCCGTTGCGCAGCATTGCCGAACCGGCAAAGTTGGTTATCGGAACTTCGGGGTTGGTCCACAGACTGTTAACAGCAATATAGATATCCGTGTCGGTAACTTTTTCCAAATAGTCTTCATCATCGTCTTTCGCCTGTTTCTGCGTTTTGCGCAATGCGGCCTTGCGGCGCATAACCTCTTCGTCGCGAACAAAAAGCTCCGTCAGGTCATAACTGTTTCCGGAAATGTTAATCTTGACCTTTTTCTTCGGCTTATAGGCAATTTCGATTTTGGCCTTAGCCGAAGTTTTCGGTCCCTTTATGCTTGAAATGTCAACGACTTTCACTTCGCCGTCTTTGTCCAGCGTAATGCTTCCGTTCAGTTTAAAATCCGACTTAGAGAGGCTGAAACTCGGAATCGCCGTCAGCCGGTCGCCGGCAAAATTCAGCTTTGCCTTAATTGCCGCCTGTTGTTTCAGCGGCTTGCGGAAACCGAGGAAGGAATAATCAATCGTCGCGTCGGCCAGCGCGGCAATAACATCAATGTCAAACCGGTCATTGTCATATTTGGTAATTTCGGCGTCAACATTCGCATAACCTTCAATATAAGGCGGATTCAGCACGCCAATGTCGATGCCCAGCTTTTTCTTGACGGCATCGTCAAACCGGAAAGAGATTTTGTATTTGCTCTTATAATCCTTGCTCAGGAAATTTTCGTCCCAGACCAAATGCAGCGGAATGCCGTCAAGCTGCGCGTCGCCGATAACCGACATGCCGTTGTTATCGACAACCAGATTCAGGGTTTCGGCCCTGACGTCTTTTCCTTTGACGATGCCGGGAATGGAAACGTCCGTCAGCACCGATTTGACATTTACCCTGACTTCTTCCGGCTCCAAGTCGTTTTTCAACTCAAACTTCAATCCCAGCGAGGTTTCGGCCTCACCGTGAATCGCATCGGCGTCCATGCCCATTTCCGAAGTATAGCCAAGCGGCGGATTGTCTATCAGCTTCAGGGCGTCGGCAATGCTTGAGGTCGTTTCCAGATTAATGTCGGCAAAATTGTCATATTTATCCAAATCATAGAGAAGAACACTGCCGCCGGTCAGTATAACGCCGTCGGAAACGCCCTTGTCAACGTCGATTTTAATGCTGTCGCTGTTAAAATAGGCAGTGCCGTACATATTTCTGATATCCGGCATGCCTTTCAGATAATTGAGGTTCGAGTCGACAATGGTTCCCCTGCCGTCCAGATTGGAAAAGCGCAGGCCTTTGGCTCCGGCGTCATAATCAAAATCAAAACGGAACGACGCGTCGCGGATTTCGCCGCCGTAAATGCTGTCTTTGACCCAAAGCCAGGCGTCTTCGGCAATGTAACGCGGCCAGTATTTGTTCAAATCGTCAAAAGCCAGCTTTTCGACATCGGCAGAAGCCGAAATTTTTAAATCTCTCAGGGAATTTTCGAAAAAGAACTTTTTCATGCCGGTTATCTGCAGGCCGAGTTTCATCTTCTGGCCGCCGAGGTCAAAATCGGCGTCTTTGATATTGACCTTGTCGACACCGCCGTCAATGTTACCTTCCAGCAGGAAAGACGAAACGTTGTAGCGGAAATCTTCATTGTCGGAAAACATGATATTTCCCTGCCCGCCCTCAAACTGGAAATCGATATTTTCCACGGCCTTATCCAGACTTTTGACAATATCGTCCTTGTTTCTGAGCACATCCTCAAAATCAATCAGCGCATCGACTTTTCCGCTTACGGGAAGATTAACGCCGTAAAGGTTTTCGCTGAACTGTTTTTCAAGAAACGTATCGACGACGTCGGCCGGAACCAGATCCGAAAAATAAAAACGCAGTGCCAGTTTGGCCGCGCCGGGACGATATTCCGCGTCAATGCCGACGGTGGAAATGCGGTCCTTGAGCTTAAGCAGCGCGTTAAAATCCGTTTCGATGTTGGTAAAATTGCGTTCAAAAGTATAATTCAGATCCGAAAACACCCATTTGCGGCCAAGATCGACCTCATGAAACTCAAGTTCGGCGTTTTTGACGGAAATATCGTTGATATAGCTTTCCGGATAAGCACGGTCTTCCGAATTGAAACGTTCGACAAAATCCTCAAAGGCGTCGAAATAGTACTCAAGTTTCTTTCGATTGACCTCGTCCCGGTTATCCTGCCCGATGCCGTAAGTGGTAAACAGATAGACCGACGGGGCGCTGATTTCGACCGAGCTCGGTGCAATAACGCCGCGCAGCAGCGCGCGGATACTGAAAGAGACGGAAGTTTTGGGCGCATTGATGATGAAAGTGCCGTCATTTTTTTTGTAGACGACATTGTTGGCAATAATTTTAATCGGCTGAATGGAGCGGACCAGTTCCAGATTAACGGCGTCGACCGTTACCTGATATTCTGAATCGTCATGATTGAGAGCTTTGATGATATAGGGTTTCAAAAAAGGCACGGCGACAGGCCCCCGGTAAAGCTGCCAGATAAACAAAAGCAGCAGCACCAGAAAGACGACGCCGGTGTAATCCATAATTTTGCGGGCTTTATATAACTTATTTGATACCTTTTTCATTTTTCTCCAGCCAGGACATCATGTCTTCGTAGTTGCGGAAACGGTATAAATCGTTATGCGTCCCATAGGGATAGATAATCATTTTTTTCGGTTCTTGAGCATGTTCATACAAATTTTTTGCCAAAGCTATCGGAATCAGGGCATCGGCATTGCCGCCCATAACCAGAAACGGGCTTTTAATCCGGCCGACCAGAGCCAGATTGTCATAAAGATGACCGCGCATCAGAAAAGACAGAGGCAGCGGCACCTTAACCTTATCGGCAACCACGTTGGGCAGCGTGTCAAAGGGAACCTCGACGGCCACCGCGGCAAACGGCTGTTCCGCCTGCAGACGGACGGCAGCGTTCAACGCCATATGCGATCCCAGAGACATGCCGTAAATGATGATGTCACGGTTTTGATAGCCGAGTTTATGCAAATGTTCAACGGCGGCAACGGCGTCGTCTTCAAGGTTTTGCTGGTTAATCCGACCGTCGAGACCTCCGAAACCGCGATATTCAGGCATAAAGGTTCCGTAACCCTTTTGGGCAAAAGGCTGCATTTTATGATAAAAACTTTCGACATTATGGGCGTTTCCGTGCATGAAAACAACAATTTCGGAACGATTTGCTGCGGGTTTCGTATACCAGGCGAAAAGCGGCGTGCCATCCGCCGACCGATATTCTTCGCGTTCGGCCAAATAACCGGACGAACGAGCCTCTTCAATATCCGAAGGATGGGACGAAGGCGCATAGAACAGCAGCTGCGGCACAAAATATATCAGACCGCACAAAAAGAGATAAAATGCGACAACGGCACCAACGCCCCAAGCCAGCAGCCTTTTCACGCCGCACCAACCTTTCCGGCCAAAGCCGCCGACAGAAACAAATCAATGTCGCCGTCCAAAACGGCTTTGGTATCCGAAGTTTCGGCCTCGGTACGCAGGTCTTTGACCATCTTATACGGTTGCAGGACATAGGAACGGATCTGATATCCCCAGCCATTGTCTCCCTGCGCGTCGCGAATGCCCTGCGCCTCGTCTTCACGCTTTTTCAATTCAATCTCGTACAAACGGGCCTTAAGCATATTCCAGGCGCTTTCGCGGTTTTGGAACTGTGAACGCTGGCTCTGGCACTGTACGACAATGCCGGTGGGAATATGGGTTATGCGGACGGCTGAATCGGTTTTATTAATGTGCTGGCCGCCGGCACCCGAGGCGCGATAAGTGTCGACGCGGCAGTCGGCCTCATTGATGGCTATTTCGATTTTATCGTCAATTACCGGATACACGCCGACGGAAGCAAAACTGGTATGGCGGCGACCGGCGCTGTCAAACGGCGAAATGCGCACCAGCCGGTGCACGCCGGTTTCGGATTTCAACCAACCGTAAGCGTTATGCCCGCTGATCTTAACGGTTGCCGATTTGAGACCGGCTACATCACCCTCGGTTTCTTCCACATATTCAACCTTGTACTTATGCGCTTCCGCCCAGCGGCTGTACATGCGGAGCAGCATCTCGGCCCAGTCCTGCGCTTCAGTACCGCCGCTACCGGCATGAACTTCCAGATAGGCGTCGTTGGCGTCGACTTCGCCGGAAAGCAGCGCCTCAAGCTCACCGCGGCGCGCCTGCTGCTTCAATTCCTCAAGCTGCTGCATAACCTCGGCAACAACCGTTTCGTCGCCCTCCTCTTCGGCCATTTCTGCCAAACCGGTCAGATCGTTAAGAGCGGCCTGCATTTCCTTAAAGTTTGTCAACGCCGTTTCAAGATTGTTTTTTTCAGACATCAGTTTCTGCGCTTTTTCGGTGTCGTCCCAAAGCTTCGGATCCTCGGACAGCGCGTTCAGCTCATCAAGCCGGAGAACTGCGTTGTCGTAGTCAAAGAGACCTCCTCAGCAATTCCAACGATTGCTTGACGGCGTCTGCTGATTCAATAATTTCGGCTCTCATTTTCAATTTCTCCTAATATTCGGCGCCAAGTTGAAAATTGCTGTTTTCGGAAGCGTTTTCAAACAACGCGCCGCCCTCGCCGCCTTCATTTTCGTTTTCGGCTTCGGTGTTGCTGCCGATAACGCGCTGGCGGCCCTTGTCAAAGTCAAAATCCGGCTTCAGGGCTTCGACGATTACCGATTTGTCGGCCGGAACCGCCGGTTTGCCGGTATCGTGATTGATACGGACAAGCCTGATGCCCTGCGGCATGCGGAACGGAATATCCGGCTGGCTGGCCAGCGCCTCTTTCATAAAGCCGTAGAATATCGGCAAAGCGGCGGCAGCGCCGGTTTCTCTGCGCCCCAGAGTGCGGGGTTCGTCAAACCCGACATAAACGCCGACGACCAAATCCGGCGAAAAGCCCATAAACCAGGCGTCCTTGTTCTGGTTCGACGTACCCGTCTTGCCGGCGAGATGACGGCCGATGGAACGCAAGCGGGCGCCGGTACCCCGCTGGGCAACACCCTCCAGAATACTGGTCATCTGATAAGCCGACAGCGGGTCGACAATCTGTTCGCGTGCATCGGGCAGATGCGGAATTTCCTGATTTTCGAATTTGTCGGCATTGCAGTTTTCACAGCTGCGCTTATCCTGTTTCAGAATCGTCTTGCCGTCACGGTTCTGAATGCGCTCGATAAAGTACGGTTCCACCTTTTTGCCGCCATTGACAATAACCGCGTAAGCACTGGCCATGTCAATCAGACGCGTATCGCCGGCACCGAGCGACATAGACAACAGTTTGGGCAGATTTTGATTAACGCCGATGCGTTTGGACATTTCGCAGATTTTATCCATGCCGACATCCTGCGCCAGACGAACCGTCATCAGATTGCGCGATTTTTCAATACCCTGACGCAGCGTCATCAGTCCGTAAAACTTTTTGGAATAGTTGACCGGCTTCCACTTCGGCAATCCAGCTCCCTGATCCAAAACAAACGGCGCGTCAAGAATCAAATCGGTCGGCGAATAGCCGTTTTCCAATGCGGTCAGATAAACAAACGGCTTGAAGGCCGAACCGGTCTGACGGCGCGCCTGCGTGGCACGGTTGAACTGCGACTTGCGGAAAGAATAGCCGCCGACGACAGCCAGCACTTTTCCGGTGTGCGGATCCATCACAATCAAAGCGCCTTCGACATTGGGAAGCTGCCGCAGTTCATAAGCATCGGCAGTCAGATTTTTTGATTTAATCGTTTTTTCGGAAGCCGGTTCGGCGAAAATGATATCGCCTTCTTTCAATACTTCGGCAACAGATTTGGGCATTCCGCCGACATCCTGTTTAGCCAGCGATTTTCGTGCCCAGGAAAGCAAAGCCAACGGAATATTTCCCTGACTGCCGTCCTCGGTCTCAATAACGGCATGATCGGGAGAAACCTGCAACACAACGGCTTTAACCCAGCCATCGTCCGCTCCGGCCGGGACTTCGGCCTTTTTCAAGGCTTCCCGATAATCCGCAGTTAAGGGAATATTTCCGAGGGAACCGCGCCAACCGTGGCGGCGGTCATAATTTTGAATTTCCCGATGAAATACATTGCTGGCAATTTCCTGCAGTTTCGGGTCAAGCGTGGTTCTGACAATCAGTCCGCCTTCGTTGACCGAATCCTTGCCGAATTTCTGACTGATTTTACGGCGCACTTCTTCGCTGAAATATTGGGCATCTTTTACAAAAGCGCTGCTGCGGTCAATCGTTACCAGCGGCTTTTGCTTGGCCGCTTCACCGCTGTCGGGATCGACGTATCCGTCTTCAATCATCCGGTCGATTACCCAATTGCGGCGGCCGACGGCCGCTTCATATTTGGTCTTGGGATTATAGTTGTTCGGTCCTTTGGGCAAGGCCGCCAGATAGGCAGCCTCTTCAATCGTCAGCTCGTTCAGCGACTTACCGAAATAGTTCAATGCCGCGGCAGCCACTCCGTAAGAACGATTGCCGAGATAAATCTCATTCAAATAAAGTTCCAGAATATGGTCTTTGGTAAAGGCCTGTTCCATTCGCGTGGCCAAAATAGCTTCTTTGATTTTGCGGATATAGGACAATTCGGAAGTCAGCAGAAAGTTTTTAGCCACCTGCTGGGTAATGGTCGAAGCACCGGCCGGACGGCGTCCGGTGCCGATGTTTTTCAAATTGCCGAGAACGGCGCGAATGATACCGACGTAATCAATCCCCGAATGGCTGTAAAACTTTTTGTCTTCTGCGGCGATAAAGGCATTTTTGACCTGATCGGGAATCTTGTCAACCGGAACGAAAATACGTTTTTCAACCGCATACTCCATCAGCAGCTGACCGTCGCCGGCGTAAAGCCGCGTGGTGACGGCCGGTTCATATTTGGCCAGCTGGTGGTAATCCGGCAGCTCGCCGGCATATTTCCACAGCGAACTGATAACCAGCACGACGGCGATGACGGCAAAGAAAAAAAACGTACTCAGCAGGGAAGACAGGGTCTTAAGCATTACAATTCCACCAAAATTCAAAAACCTTAAAGTTATTTTTGTTCAATCTATTACAATTTACTAAAAATGCAAAAGAAAAATGCCTTTTCCACGCCAAAAATATACCGCTATTCCGAGAAATACCGGCATTTACAATCTCCGTCTTCAGAAGACGGAAGCATGCTGCATGTTGTCAAAATATTTTTCAACGGCCTTGCTGGTCGAAACAGCCAGCTTGCGGCGATAGTCCTTTTGTTTGAGCAAACGTTCTTCCGTGCGGTTGGAAAGGTAGCCCATTTCCAGCAGAACGGACGGAACATCAGGCGCTTTCAAAACCGCAAAACCGGCGAAACGGTGCGTATTGTCGCGCAGTTTTACCGATTTGCGCATTTCCTGAACCATAAAAGATGCAAATTCGGAAGAACGGTTCATGGTTTCGCGCTGCGCCAGGTTTATCAGAATATCCGAAACCTCTTTGGAATGTTCAAGCAGATTAAGCCCGGCAACGACATCGGCCTTATTTTCGCGTTCGGCCAGAGCGGCAGCCTCTTTGTCAGACGCGGTTTCAGACAATGTATAGACGGAAAGCCCTTTGGCACTGCGGTTGACGGCGCTGTCGGCATGAATGGACATAAACAGGTCGGCATTATATTTGCGGGCAATCTTTACCCGGTCGCGCAGAGGGATAAAAATATCCGTGCTGCGGGTCAGATGAACCTTGTACCCCTCTTTCTCCAAAATCACTTTCAGTTCTTTGGCCATGGCCAGAGTGATATTTTTTTCATAAACGCCGGAATAGCCGATGGCTCCCGGATCTTTGCCGCCGTGTCCGGGGTCAAGGACGATGATTTTCTTTTTATTGACGGTTTTGGCTTTAGACGACGACTTGGAGGAAGACGACGAATAGCTTCCGGCAAAAGAATTTTCGTTACTGAGAGCGTATTTGCTGCCGACCTTGGAGGAAAACTCCCGTTCGGAAGCTATGGAAACATCAATCACGAAACGCCAGCCGAAATTGCTCTGCGGCGCAAGCATAAAGGCTTTTTTGACGATTGCCGGCTTCTGCAAATCGAAGACGATACGAATGCCGTCCGTCCCGACGCTCCCCAAACGGGTTTTGGTTACCAGATTGTTTTTATCGACATATTTTTCGATTTCGGGACTGACTTTGACATCAAAGGTATCGATAACCAAACGTTTGGGCTCATTAAGCAGAAAAACCTTATAGTCAAACTTCCGGTCCGCATCAAAGACGATGCGAACGCTTCCGACCCCCTGCCCGATGCGCATGGACGTAATTCCGGATGCTGCGACAGAATCGGCAGCAGAAAACGCGCAGCAGAAAATGACGGCTGTTGCCAGCACCTGCCTGACAAGGCCTTTCATACCGACGGCAATCTGTTGCAAAAAGGTTCGCATCCGTTCAATCCACACAATTACGCAATATAGGTTATTATATATAAACACTTCTTACCAATAGGTTAAAAACATAAAATTATCCGGAGCGCAAGCTGTCTTTTCGGCTGTAAACAAACGGCAGACAAAGGCGACCGCACTTTTTTGCGTCTGATTCAAAAATAATATTGTGTTTTAAATCAAATCGTATATTCTGAGTGCAATTGTATGCTTTTAATGTATCGGAAGCAGGTCTTTATTACACGAGTTTACCATAAAATGCAAGACCTGCCGCGCTGATACCGCCGCCGGCTCACAGCGAGAGGCGTGCTTGCAGACAAGAAAGACAAAAGATTTTTACTGGACGGTTTCACGTCCCGGGCCCGATAAACAAACAAAGTAAACAAATGTGCCGGGGACACAGAGAGGTTTTATATGATAAGTAAGGCTGCGACTGACAGCCCGAAGACTGGCTTAAAATAGAGTGCGAAACACCGGCAGCGGCAGATTTCGTGCTTAGATACATAATAGCTTTCGCCTGATTCCCTCCAGTTTTGTGACAATACCCGTACCGCGCCCCGGCGTTTCGGTACCCAAACGGAGAATTATATTTATGACCAAAAGAATGCTGATTGATGACACCCGTCCGGAAGAAACCCGCGTTGTCATCGTTAACGGAAACAAAGTTGAAGCTGTCTCTTATACACATCTGACGCTGCCGACGAA
>ENA-OYYH01001074-OYYH01001074.1-human-gut-metagenome-genome-assembly--contig:-NODE-1074-length-11707-cov-8.661861_pt1 | contig 11707 bp, 9 predicted proteins | sample MGYA00243245_ERZ653439 | MGnify/ENA primary metagenome ERZ653439 (study PRJEB26926, sample SAMN06165028) | human gut metagenome | biome: ENVO:00009003; feature: ENVO:2100002; material: ENVO:00002003... | reverse complement strand
CTACACCTAAGCCTTCGTCGGCAGCGTCAGATGTGTATAAGAGACAGATTATAATAGTGAATAACTTTAAAAGAGTAATGAGGAGGTACGCATATGGGTACAGTGGTAAGACTTGAAGATTATTGCAAGTCATTCAAAAGTGCTGAGGTATTAAAGAATATTAACCTGACACTAGAGAGCGGGAAAGTTATAGGACTTAAAGGTAAGAATGGTTCAGGTAAGACAATGCTTATGAGGGCTATAAGCGGGCTTATACTTCCAACATCAGGAAAGGTATACATTAACGATAAGGAGCTTGGCAGGCACATTTCATTTCCGCCAAGTATAGGGATTTTAATTGAGAATCCTTCATTTATAAGCAATTATACAGGTTTTAAGAACCTAAAGATACTTGCATCTATCCAGAACCGTATTAGTGATGATGAGATAAGAGATGCTATAAGAAAGGTCGGACTTGACCCGGACGATAAGAGAACATTTAAGAAATATTCATTAGGAATGAAGCAGAGATTAGGAATTGCGGCGGCTATAATGGAACGCCCTGATATAGTTATTCTTGATGAGCCTATCAATGCACTTGATGAGGCAGGAGCAGGACTTATAAAGGGACTTTTAGATGAGCTTAAAGCCAATGGTTCACTTATAATAATTGCGTGCCACGACACAGAAGAACTTAACTATCTTTCAGATGAGATATACGAAATCTATGACGGCGAAATCACAGGTCATATAGAACACCCAGACGAAAAAGTATCTTAATGAAATAACTGCCATCAGTCTACTAACCTGATGGCAGTTTATTTTTCCAGCACACCTAATAATACACCCAATAATATATTCAATAATACATTGAATAACCTCCCCAAAATCTGTACAATATAAAATAATTATAAATCCCCACCAAAGGAAGGAACAAAATATGTATATAATAGCAGGATTAGGCAACCCAGGAGCACAATACGCAGGAACAAGACACAATGTTGGTTTCGCCTGCATAGATGAACTTGCCGACCAATATAATATAAGTGTAGACACATCTAAACATAAAGGTCTTATAGGAAAAGGTGTTATAGAAGGACATAAAGTAATTCTTGTAAAGCCTATGACTTATATGAATAATTCAGGCGAGTGTATAAGAGAAGTTATGGATTATTACAAGGCAGATATAGATGATTTAATTGTTATATTTGATGATATAAGCCTTGAACCGGGAAGGTTAAGACTCCGTCCAAAGGGAAGTGCAGGCGGACACAATGGAATTAAGAGCATAATTGCACACCTTGGAAGTGACCAGTTTAAGAGAGTTAAATTCGGAGTTGGGGATAAGCCAAAGGGCTGGGATCTTGCTGACTGGGTTCTTGGAAGATTTCCGGAGGAACTTTATCCAGCTTTAAGAGAGGGAACTAAGAGAGCCTGTGAGGCAGTAGAGTGCATAATGACAGAAGGTATTGAAAGTGGAATGAATAAATTCAATGGATAAGGAGCAGATATTTTGAACACATTTTTTGACCCTGTAAATAATACGGCGGCAGTTGAACAATTAAATAAAGAGCTTGGCAAAGACGGCGGAAGAACTGTGCTTATAAGCGGCTGTATTGATACACAGAAGGTGCACATATCAAGTGCAATAGCATCAGGATATAAGTATATGCTTATTGTTACAAGTGATGAAGCAAAAGCAAGAAAAATGTGTGATGATGCTTCATTTTTTAATAAAGAAGCAATATACTATCCAGCCAAGGATGCCATATTCTATAGTGCGGACGTACACGGCAACCAGATTACAGGCGAGAGATTAAGATGTATAAGCCGTATAATCAACCATAGCAGTACGGGCGAGGGAGTGCTTACAGTTGTTACAACTATGGACGGAATTGCAGACAGGCTCATACCTGTCGAAAGATTTAAGGAGGCAGTTATAACCCTTGATTATTCCAGCGAAATAGAACCAGAGAAGCTGGCAAAGAAGCTGGTGGCTATGGGCTTTGTGCGTACTGGAATGGTGGAGGACAAGGGACAGTTTGCAATACGTGGTGGAATTATAGATATTTTCTCATACACAGATGAAGCACCGGTTAGAATTGAGCTGTGGGATACGGAAGTTGATTCTATAAGAATGTTCGATGTTGAGAGCCAGAGGTCGATTGAAAGGCTCCAAAGCTACAGCATTTTCCCGGCTACTGAATATATATTTACAGAAGATGAGTTAAAAAATGGTCTGTACAATATTAAGGAAGAGTGTGACAGGCAGCTTGAGTGTTTTGATTATGGTAAGAGAAAGCGTACAAAGGAGCAGATTGAGGCGGGCAATAATCTTAACAAGCTTGTTGCAGATGTCGAGCGTACCGGTAATTATGAGAAGTTCACAGATACACTTGTGGCAGATACAGTTGGACTGGCAGAGTATTTTCCGGAGGAGAATACTCTTGTTGTGTTAGATGAGCCTAACAGGCTGAAAGAATGTAATGAGCTGACATTGTATGAATACAACGAGAGTATGAAGAACCGTCTTGCTGCAGGTTATGTGCTTCCAAGCCAGACTAATAAGGTCAAGGCTATGAATGAGATTATCAGTGATTTAAGGAATAATAAAAAGCTTATATTAACGACACTTGATTATAAGCCTGAGGGCTTTGAGATAGATTATTCTATGTACATCACGGCAAGAAGCATAAGCTCATATAATAACAGTTTTGAGTATCTGGCCAAGGATTTGGAAAAGTACAAGAAAAATGGATATACAACAATACTTGTATGCAGTTCAAGAACGAGGGCATTAAGAATAGTTGATGATCTGGGAAAGCTTGGAATTGCCAGCTTTTACAGCGAGGATTTTAATAAGGATTACGGAAGCGGGCTTATTATAGTGACATATGGGAGCCTGCATAAAGGCTTTGAGTATCCTGTTCTTTCATTTGTTGTTATTGCAGAGAATGATATATTCAGTGCAAGAAAGATGAAGAAGCTTAAGAAGAAAAAGCACGATGGAAAGAACATTGCCAGCTTTAACGAACTTAATATAGGCGATTATGTTGTGCACGAGAGCCACGGACTTGGTGTATACAAGGGAATAGAAAAGATACAGGTAGAAGGTGTTGAGAAGGATTATATTAAGATTGCGTATGCGAATAACGGCAATCTATATGTGCTTGCAACACAGCTTGACCGTCTGCAGAAGTACGCTAATCAGGATACGGAGAAAAAGCCTAAGCTTAACAGTCTTGGTGGTGTTGAGTGGAAGAAGACAAAAGCCAAGGTTACAGGGGCAGTTGAGGAAGTGGCTAAAGAGCTTGTAAGGCTTTATGCGATAAGGCAGAAGGTTGAGGGTTACAGATTTTCACAGGATACTGTATGGCAGAAGGAATTTGAGGAAATGTTTCCTTATGAGGAGACAGATGACCAGCTTAATGCCATTGAGGATACCAAGAAGGATATGGAAAGCGGCAGGGTTATGGACAGACTTATATGCGGCGATGTCGGCTATGGAAAGACAGAAGTTGCAATACGAGCTGCATTTAAGGCTGTTCAGGACGGCAAGCAGGTGGCTTACCTTGTTCCTACAACGGTGCTTGCAAGCCAGCATTTTTCAACATTTGAGGAGAGAATGAAAGGCTTTCCTGTTAATGTCGGTCAGTTGTCAAGCTTCAGGACAAGTGCACAGAATAAAAAGACGATTGAAGGGCTTAAGAATGGCACGATAGATGTTGTTATAGGAACGCACCGTGTATTGTCAAAGGATGTGCAGTTTAAGGATCTGGGACTGCTTATTATTGATGAGGAACAGCGTTTTGGTGTTGCACATAAAGAAAAGATTAAAGAATTAAAGAACAACATAGACGTTCTTACATTAAGTGCAACTCCTATTCCAAGAACACTTCATATGAGCCTTGTCGGTATTAGGGATATGAGTGTTCTTGAAGAGCCGCCGGTGGACAGACATCCGATACAGACATTTGTTACAGAACATAATGATGAGATGATAAGAGAGGCGGTTACAAGAGAACTTGCACGAAATGGACAGGTGTATTATGTATACAACAAGGTAAGGGACATTGAGGAACGTGCTGAGTATATACAAAATCTTGTTCCTGATGCGGTTGTTGCGTATGCACATGGACAGATGGATAAGCGTATGCTTGAAAAGATTATGTATGAGTTCGTCAATGGAGAGATAGATGTTCTTGTATCTACGACAATTATAGAAACAGGTATGGATATACCTAACTGTAACACTATGATTATAGAAAATGCTGACCAGTTCGGGCTTTCCCAGCTTTACCAGTTAAGGGGAAGAGTTGGACGAAGTACAAGAACGTCATATGCTTTTCTTATGTACAAAAGGGATAAGATGATATCCGAGGTTGCAGAGAAGAGATTAAGTGCTATAAAGGAATTCTCTGACCTTGGTTCGGGATTTAAGATTGCTATGAAAGACCTTGAGATAAGAGGTGCAGGAAATGTGCTTGGAAAGAGCCAGCACGGGCATATGGCGGCAGTAGGTTATGACTTGTATTGTAAAATGCTTAATCAGGCAGTCAATAACTTAAAGGGCATAAAGAACGAATACAGTTTTGAAACTACTGTTGATCTGGAAGTTGATGCATATATTCCAGCTTCATATATTAAGAGCGAATACCAGAAATTAGATATCTATAAAAGGATTGCAGCACTTGAAACGAGGGAAGAATTGTCAGATATGAAAGATGAGCTTTCAGACAGATATGGAAGTATTCCTTCGTGTGCTTCTAATCTTTTGATGGTAGCACTTATAAAGAGCAAGGCACATAAGATAGGAATTATGGAGATTAAGGGCGAAACTGCCGCTAATCCGGCAGGAGGTGCATCTAACTGGAGAACAGTTATGAATATATATCCTAAGGCTGATATAGATTCTGATGCAATTCCTAAACTTCTTGAAAGCTTCGGTGGGGCTTTGGATTTTAAAGTAAATGGAGTGCCATATTTTATATGGACAGTTACTAAAAGAAAATTTACAAGCCAGAAAGAATACCTTAACGGACTTTTAGATATGATGGATATTATGGAAGATGCAATTAGTACTTTACAAAATTAAATATAGTGGTATAATAATGACAATTTAGCACTTTAAAGTGTAACGCTTTAAAGCATAATAAAGCGTGTGCAGAAGCATATCAGGCATATGCAATATTTTCCTGTACACTGATACTAGATTGAGAACACCCGGTGCGGGAATTATTTTCTTAGCTTTTACCGGGAAAGAATGGAGGATTACTATGGAACAGAAAGGCGAGTTAGTATCATTCAGACCAGATATTAAGGTCGTTGATTGTACACTTAGGGATGGAGGTCTTGTTAACAATTTTGAATTCAGCGAAGATTTTGTGCGCGATTTGTATAAGGCAAATGTAGCCGCAGGTGTTGATTATATGGAATTTGGATATAAGGCATCAAAGGAAGTCTTTAAGGTTGAGGATTACGGCAAGTGGAAGTTCTGCGATGAGAAAGATATAAGAGCTATCGTTGGTGATAATGATACAGACTTAAAGATTTCTGTTATGGCAGACGTAGGAAGAACTGATTACAAGAAAGATATAATTCCTAAGTCTGAAAGTGTTATAGATATGGTAAGGGTAGCTACATATATTAATACTATACCTGCGGCTATAGAGATGATTAATTACTGTGCAGATATGGGATATGAAGTTACTATTAATATTATGGCTATCTCTACAGCAAGTGAGAATGAGTTAGACCTTGCACTTGAACTTCTTGCTGCACAGAGCAAGGCAAGCGTAATCTACCTTGTAGACAGCTACGGTTCACTTTATCCTGAACAGATAAGAAGACTTGCAGATAAATACATCAGGATTGCTGAGAAATACGGAAAGAGAGTTGGTATACACGCACACAATAACCAGCAGCTTGCATTTGCCAACACTATTGAGGCGTGCACAATAGGTGTAAGCTATCTTGATGTTACAATGAGCGGAATGGGCAGAGGAGCAGGTAACTGTTATACAGAGCTTCTTATGGGCTTCTTAAGAAATCCAAAGTACAGAATTTCACCAGTTCTTAAGTTCATTGAAAATCATATGGTTCCACTTAAGAAAGCCGGAGTTGTATGGGGGTGTGACGTCCAGTATATGATTACAGGAAATGCTAACCAGCACCCAAGAACAGCAATCGCATTCACAGGAGAAGGCAGAACAGACTACGATAACTTCTACACACAGATTACAAGCTATGAATGATCGCGAAAGCAATGAGCCGTGCCAGACATAATGTAAAGACACAGTTGTGCTTGCACAAAATTGTGGCTTTGCATTATGTCTGATAGGGCGAACGCCCGCGTGTCCAGTGCGGCGAAGCGGCGCTGGACTAATAGCGCGGCTCAAAAAGCTGTAAAATACATAAAAAATATACTTGTGAAATTATTAGATAGGCAAAATTTATTGACTTATATAAAATGTGGGTATAAAATATCCCTAATTTAATTAATCGATGGGATCCATTATAGTAAACACCAAAGAAAGAGTGTTATGCCAAGGGGTCAGCGTATTTACTGGTTGTCAGCGGTGTTGTAAGGACATTTTACAGCAAAGCAGACATTTATGGTTGGTATTGTAGAAGCTCCTGACAGTAAGGTGAGTAGACTGTCGAATACGAAAGGAAGTATAAAGTTATGGCAAAGAAAGATATTGATTGGTCTAATTTAGGATTTGGCTATGTAAAGACTGATAAGAGATTCGTAGCTAATTATAAGAATGGAGCATGGGATAATGGTGTTATCACAGATGATGATAAAGTCGTTATCAGCGAATGTGCTGGTGTATTACAGTATTCACAGTCATGTTTTGAAGGTATGAAGGCATACACAACAGAGAATGGTCACACAGTTATTTTCAGACCAGATATGAACGCAAGCAGAATGGCAGATTCCTGTAGAAGACTTGAGATGCCTGTATTCCCAGAAGATAAGTTCGTAGAAGCTATTGCTGAAACAGTAAGAGCTAATGAGGACTGGGTACCACCTTATGGTTCAGGTGCATCACTTTATATCCGTCCATATATGTTCGGAAGCAATCCAGTTATAGGTGTTAAGCCTGCTGATGAATATCAGTTCAGAGTATTCACAACACCTGTTGGACCATACTTCAAGGGCGGTGCTAAGCCACTTACAATCAAGGTTTCAGATTTTGATAGAGCAGCACCACACGGAACAGGTCATATCAAGGCTGGTCTTAACTATGCAATGAGCCTTCACGCAATCGTTACAGCTCACGCAGAAGGATATGCTGAGAATATGTATCTTGACCCAGCTACAAGAACTAAGGTTGAAGAGACAGGTGGAGCTAACTTCCTCTTTGTTACTAAGGACGGCAAGGTTGTAACACCTAAGTCAGATAGTATCTTACCATCTATTACAAGACGTTCATTAGTACACGTTGCTAAGGAATACCTTGGACTTGAAGTTGAAGAAAGAGAAGTTCTCTTTGATGAAGTTAAGGACTTTGCTGAATGTGGTCTTTGCGGTACAGCAGCAGTTATCTCTCCTGTAGGAAAGATAGTTGATCACGGCAAGGAAATCTGCTTACCAAGTGGTATGGACGAGATGGGACCTGTTACAAAGAAGTTATATGAAACTCTTACAGGTATCCAGATGGGTAGAATCGAAGCTCCTAAGGGCTGGATTTACACAGTAGACTAATATTGCTGATGGTTAACAGGCTGGTTAGAAGCTTAGATAACTGGTTTATAGATGTTTATTACAGCTGATAATGTAATTATTATATTCGGTCAGAATGTTAAAAGTACGTTCTGACCGAATTTTTGTGTGATAAATGTATGATTGGTGATGGGGTTAAAGGCATATTCTGCAGCTCTTTAATATAAGCTGTGCAGAATAGTTGTGCAATTAACACTTACACCATAAAATGAAAATATAGATGGAGTAAACATATGTTGTTTAGTAGTAAAGATTTAAGGAAGCTTATAATTCCGCTCATGTTTGAACAGCTTCTTGCAGTGCTTGTTGGACTTGTTGACACACTTATGGTATCACAGTCAGGAGAAGCGGCAGTTGCAGGAGTTGCACTTGTTGATAATATCAACAGGCTTATCATACAGGTTATGGCAGCACTTGCGACAGGTGGCGCTGTTGTTTGCAGTCAGTATATAGGTAAAGGCAGGGATGATGAATCAAGAAAGTCAGGAGCACAGCTTGAGACCGTTTTGTTAATATTTTCAGTTATAATGACAGCATTTTCAGTTTCATTTACAAGACCATTACTTAAGGTGATATTCGGAACTGTTGAAGATTCAGTTATGGATTGTGCTGTGTTATATTTTGTGATAACAGCCCTTTCATATCCTTTCCTTGGAATGTACAATGCAGGAGCTGCAATATTCAGGAGCGTAGGCAACAGTAAGGTAAGTATGAATATAAGCATACTTATGAATGTGATTAATGTAGCTGGAAATGCTTTGTTTGTATTCGTATTTAAGTGGAGTGTAGCTGGTGTTGCACTGTCAACAGCGCTTAGCCGTGTTGCAGCTGGAATAGTTATGACAGTACTTGTATGCGGAAAGACTAATCCGATAAGAATAGATCATATAAAATATTTTGTTCCAGACTGGATATATATAAAGAAGATTCTGACAATAGGAATTCCATCAGGCATAGAAAATGGTATGTTCCAGATAGGAAAGCTTATGGTTGTAAGTATGGTTGCAACATTTGGAACAGCATCTACAGCCGCTAATTCGGTTGGCTATACAGTTATCGATTTTGCAAATATTCCGGCTTCATCTATGGGACTTGCACTTATCACAGTTGTTGGACAGTGCATAGGTGCCGGTGAGAAAGAACAGGCAAAAATGTATACTAAAAAAGTGCTTAAATATGCGTATTTCGGCGACTGGATATGTAATATTCCATTATTCTTCTTAGCACCATTTATTGCTTCGTGGTTTAACTTATCAGGTGAGGCAACACAGATTACAGTAATGATTTTAAGATGCTTTAATGTGGTTTCATTATTTATATGGCCGCTTTCATTTACATTATCCAATCCATTAAGAGCGGCGGGAGATGTAAAATTCACAATGACAGCAAGTATTATCTCGATGTGGCTGTTCAGGGTCGGAAGCAGCTACGTCCTTGGCGTAATGCTTGGAATGGGAGTTCTTGGCGTATGGATAGGAATGTTCATTGACTGGGCAGCAAGGTCAGTATGCTTTGTTGCAAGGTTTGTTAGTGGAAGATGGCTTAAGAGAGGGTCATTGGCATAATTATATTAAGTCTTTGCAAAACTAGTTATTATGATTTTATATATGTGAAAAATTAACAAAATCACCAAAGACAAGCTATCGCTATTTGTCGCGTGCAGCGGTACTAAGCGACTATAATACAGTCGCTAAGTGCCGGCGGCTCCAAAGTGTCTTCTTATGATTTGTTAATTTTTCGCAATACAGCCATCTACATTACTGAGGTTCATAAATGTCTAATAATATCTTTTGTTTTCTAAATATTCTATTGCAATACATAGTGATATGTGGTATTCTATTTATATAGTATCTAATCTAAATATAATAATGTTTGATAGTAATATGTGGCAACCATATCGGAACTATATATGAAATCTAATGGCAATTCGCCAATATAATTCCAATATTTAAAATTTTAGTGCGAATAACTGACTATGGTGGATAAATGATAACCAATGAAAAGGAGGTTTAATGAAGTATCAGAGAGTAACCACACATCTTGCAGAAACAATGTCAAAGCTTGATGTAGATAAAGCAATGAGAGACGACTATGCTAAATGTATATTGGCAGACCCGCAGATATTAGCCAATATAGTAAAAGTAATAGTGCCAGAATTCAGGGAATACAGCATAAAAGACATAATTCCCTGCATAGGAGAGACAATAGTATCACTTACAGTTCCGGAAAAGCTGTGCATTAAAATTGAAAGTGATGGAACCGAAGACGTAGATATAGAAGATGGAAAAATTATTTACGACATAAGATTTCCATTGTATTATAATAATAGAACAATTAAAATACTTGTAAATGTTGAGGCACAGAAAAGTATTTCATATACAAAGCTTGGTTATCATATCGAATCAAGAATGGTGTATTATATGGCAAGACTAGTGTCTTCACAGAAAAATGTAGAATTCATAAAATCAAACTATGATGACATCAAAGATGTATACAGCATATGGATATGTATGGATACAGAAGCCGATGAAGACTCTATAATAGAATTAGGCTTGCAGCCAAGAGTAATCTATGGCAATACAAGCTGGCTTCCACAGCGAAGCATAATGAATGGAGCGGTTATAAGAATAAGAAGCAGGGCAGATGTCGAAGAATCAAAAAATAAGCTTATAGCAATGCTGGAAGTATTATTTTCTTGCAGGGCAAGACAGGATAAGATGAACCGGTTAGAAGAATACGGACTTGAGATGACAACAGAATTAGAAGGGTGTGTGAATGATATGTGTAATATAAGTGATTTGCTGGTAGAAGAAAGCGAGGAACGCGGAGAAAGACGAGGAATGGAACGTGGAATGGCACGAGGGGAGAAACAGGCGCGTCTTGACAGCATAAGAACATTAATGAGAAAGTTGAATCAGACAGCAGAAGAGGCAATGGATACGCTGGATATAGAGGAAAAAGATAGGGAGGAATATCGAAAGATATTAAATAAGCAGAAGTAGAGTATTATAACACAGACAGGAGAGAAGATTTGTTAATTAGTGAAAAAATATATAAGTATATGGAACAGAAAGGTATGACACAGAAAGAATTCTCACAGTGCACGGGGATTTCACAAAGCACAATAAGTGATTGGAGAAGAAAAAAGACCAATCCGTCAGCAGATAAAATCTTAAAAATATGCGAGGTGCTAAATATTACACCATACGAGCTGCTTTCAGAGAGCTGGATTAAAGGTGATAAAAATCGTAAGGAAAGTATGGACTACACAATTGTATTGAACAAAGATGAAGAATTGTTACTTAGGGGATTTAGAAATCTTAAGAACAAGCAAAAGGAAAGATTACTTGGATATCTGGAAGCTTTGCAGGAAAGTGATAATTAGAATAATATAGGAAAAACGTATGTTGATATATTGACATACGTTTTATTATGTAATATATATCGTATATGCGATACTAAAAGGAGAAATGCAAGATGGCAGATATAAGTATAATAGCAAGAAGACTTAAGAATGGAAATGTGGAATATGGCTGGAGCGGTAATGGTGGATATTATAGTTCAGTAGGAATTCGTTTGTTAGCCTGGTATGATAACCCAGCAGATGTTGATTATCTTTTCGGATTGGGACAGACAAGATTAATAGGTAAAAAAGGTAGCGAAAATGGAGGGTTTCCTGCATATTTGACACACTCACCTATAGGAAAAGAGTTTTGGATTGGAGAAACTGAGCAGGATATATTTAATGAAATAATGACGGATTATACATATTTTTATGATTTAGATAACGAATGGTATTATATTACGAGAGGACCATTTCAGATTAAAATTCCATTAGGATTGATAAATAATAACCTTGATGAAAATAATGATGAATTTAAATATATTTTAACAGTAGGGGATAAAGTGCTTAGGTATATAATGGAAGAATATAGAGTTACACATCCAGAGTTTAATCTGTCTCTTATACACATCTGACGCTGCCGACGAAGGCTTAGG
>ENA-OYYH01001070-OYYH01001070.1-human-gut-metagenome-genome-assembly--contig:-NODE-1070-length-11747-cov-4.771297_pt1 | contig 11747 bp, 10 predicted proteins | sample MGYA00243245_ERZ653439 | MGnify/ENA primary metagenome ERZ653439 (study PRJEB26926, sample SAMN06165028) | human gut metagenome | biome: ENVO:00009003; feature: ENVO:2100002; material: ENVO:00002003... | reverse complement strand
CTTATCATCGGTGGTGGTATGGCTTACACATTCATCAAGGCTCAGGGATATGAGATCGGACTTTCTCTCTGCGATGATGAGAAGCTTGATTACTGTAAGGAAATGATGGCTAAGGCTGAGAAGATGGGCAAGAAGATCCTTCTTCCTGTAGATGCTGTTACCATCAAGGATTTCCCGGATCCAATCGACGGACCTGTAGAGACAGAAGTATGTGATATCACAGCTATGCCGGCAGACCGTGAGGGATGCGATATCGGACCTAAGTCCGCAGAGATGTTTGCAGATGCTGTTAAGACAGCTAAGACTGTTGTATGGAACGGACCGATGGGTGTATTCGAGAACCCGACACTTGCAGCTGGTACACTTGCAGTAGCTAAGGCTCTTGCAGAGACCGATGCAACAACAATCATCGGTGGTGGAGATTCCGCTGCAGCTGTTAACCAGATGGGTTATGCTGATAAGATGAGCCATATTTCTACCGGTGGTGGAGCTTCCCTTGAATTCTTAGAGGGTAAGGAACTGCCAGGCGTAGTAGCAGCAGACGATAAATAAAAGACAGTTAAATTATTTACAGATTAGGAGAAATAAAAATCATGGCAAGAAAGAAAATCGTAGCCGGCAACTGGAAAATGAACATGACTCCAAGCCAGGCTGTAAAGTTAGTAGAAGAGTTAAAGCCATTAGTAGTATCTGATAGCGTAGATGTTGTTTACTGTGTACCTGCAATCGATATCGTACCGGTTGTAGAGGCTGTGAAAGGAACCAACGTACAGGTTGGTGCCGAGAACATGTACTTCGAAGAGAAGGGTGCATACACAGGTGAGATCTCCGCAGAGATGCTGGTAGACGCTGGTGTTAAGTACGTTGTAATCGGACATTCCGAGAGACGTGACTACTTCAAAGAGGATGATGTTCTCTTAAATAAGAAGGTTAAGAAGGCAATCGAGGCAGGACTTACTCCAATCCTTTGCTGTGGAGAGACTTTAGAGCAGAGAGAGATGGGTGTAACACTTGACTGGATCAGACTTCAGATCAAATCTGATCTTGCAGGCGTTGCAGCAGCAGACGTTGCAAACATGGTAATCGCTTATGAGCCAATCTGGGCAATCGGAACAGGCAAGACTGCTACATCCGATCAGGCACAGGAAGTCTGTGGCGCAATCCGTGCATGTGTAGCTGAAATCTATGATCAGGCTACTGCTGATTCTGTTCGTATCCAGTACGGCGGATCTGTAAATGCAGGAAATGCAGCAGAGCTGTTCGCAAAGCCGGACATCGATGGTGGTCTGGTTGGCGGAGCATCCCTGAAAGCTGATTTCGGTAAGATTGTAAACTACTAGAATCTGATTTTGTATGGTTATAGGGCTATTCATCTGAATTTCAGGTGAATAGCCTTTGAAATTTTACACATGAACAAAAAATGTCTGGAATGTGTCGTTCTCTTGTTGTTTATTTTTGCTTTGACACATGGCATCATCCAAAATACACAGCCGCTGAAAGAGACTAAGGAAGTACAAACTGAATATGAGGAAAAAGCCTCCCAGGTCACGGAACAATCACAGGAAACCGAGCCGGAAGTACAGGATCTGGAAAACCAGATTTTAAGGACTGCCTCCGGAAAGTTTTTTCAGAAATATCCGGTGGATGAAGCCTTTATGGGATGGATTGAAACGAAGTATGGGAGCGGTGTGCTGCAGCGTCTGTATACACAGCTGGAAAACGGAAATCAGGACCCGGATCTGTGGTATCGGTTTACCGGAAACAGCATGCATGTTCTGTGGCTTATGTATTGCAGGCAGCAACAGTATATGTCATATTCGTATGAGGATGTGATCTGGAAAGAAGCATCCGATCCGGCATGCATCCGTCTGGATTTTGTCGGGGATATCTGTCTGGATGAGAATTGGTGTACGGGGAAGACGGCAAAGAATCATATGGCGGATTATTTTTCCGATGAAGCAAAAAAGGAACTGATTTCGGCAGATTTTACGATGGCAAACAATGAGTTTGCTTATACAACACGGGGACAGCGGCAGGTTGGCAAAGCATACTGTTTTCGGGCAGATCCCAAAGATGCCGGATTCCTGCGCACACTGGGAATAGATATGGTCTCTGTGGCAAATAATCATGTGTTTGATTATGGTGAGCAGGGATTTTTAGATACGCTGGATGCATTGCATGCAGCGGGAATTCCGTACAGTGGTGGTGGCAGAAATCTGACAGAGGCAAGCGCTGTGCGTTATGTGGTCACAGGTGGACGAAAGATTGCGATTGTATCTGCAACGGAAATCGAAAGGTTTTATCATTTTACACAGAAAGCCCAGAAGGAGAAACCGGGAGTATTAAAGACCCAGCAGGAAGAGGTATGGAAGAAAGAACTGAAGCGTGCGAAGAAGAACAGTGATTATGTGATCGCGTATGTTCACTGGGGAACAGAAGGAAAGATCCATTATGGGCAGGATCAGACAGAGATTGCAGACCTTTGTGTAAAAGCTGGTGCAGACGCCGTGATTGGTGGACATCCGCACCGTCTGCAGGGCGTTGAGTTTATAAAAAATGTGCCGGTGGCATACAGCGTGGGAAATTTCTGGTTTTCTACCGGAAAACTTTACACAACGATTGCACAGATTCAGATTGATGATTCCGGCAGTCTGAAATTGCGGATGATTCCGTGCATACAGGATTCGCTTACGACTTCGATTCTGACAGAAAAAAAACAGATCAAAGCATTTTATCATTATCTGGCAGACATCTCCAATCATGTGGGAATTGATGAGGACGGATTCTTTTATCCGTATAAAAATGTCGAAAAACCAGGAGTTTCTCCTTATGCCTATACGTCCGGAAGGCGTTATGGACAGTATTTTGATGATGTGGATCTGGATTTAAAATCGATAGATATCGTGGGAAATTTGCAGTGAACACTTGCAATCCCGTCCAAATTATGTAATATAATAAGTGTTTGTGTAACAATAATGAAGTACAATAGTATAAGATTGTTACAATGGAAAGAGAGGATGAATTATGAGCAAAAAACCTGTTGTTTTAATGGTTCTTGACGGTTATGGTCTGAATGACCGTACAGAGGGAAATGCCATTGCGCTGGCAAATACCCCGGTGATGGATAAATTAATGAAGGAATGTCCTTTTGTAAAAGGACAGGCTTCCGGTCTGGCAGTAGGACTTCCGGACGGACAGATGGGTAACTCTGAGGTTGGACATATGAATATCGGTGCCGGCCGCATTATTTACCAGGATCTGACCAGAATTACCAAGGCAATCGAAGACGGTGACTTTTTTAAGAATAAGGCACTGCTTGCAGCCATGGATAATTGTAAGAAAAATGATTCGGACCTGCATCTGTGGGGACTTCTTTCCGATGGTGGTGTGCACAGTCATATTACACATCTTTACGGACTGCTTGAGATGGCAAAGAAGCAGGGACTGAGCAAGGTATATGTTCATGCATTCTTAGACGGACGTGATACACCTCCTGCATCCGGAAAAGAATTTATCGAAGAGCTGGAAAAGAAGATGAAAGAGATCGGTGTTGGAAAGATTGCTTCTTTATCCGGACGTTACTATGCAATGGATCGTGATAATAACTGGGATCGTGTACAGAAAGCCTATGATTCCTTGACAAAGGGGGAGGGCGTACAGGCAGAAGATGCGGTTAAGGCAATGGAAGATTCTTATGCAAAGGATGTAACAGACGAGTTCGTACTTCCTACCGTAATTACAGAGAATGGAAAACCGGTCTCTGTTGTAAAAGAGAATGATTCCGTGATCTTCTTTAACTTCCGTCCGGACCGTGCCCGTGAAATGACACGTGCATTCTGTGATGACAAGTTTACCGGATTTGACCGTCCGTTCATTAAGACAACATTTGTCTGCTTTAAGGACTATGATGAGACGATCCCGAACAAGCTGATCGCATTTGAAAAAGAGCATATTGTAAATACATTCGGTGAGTACCTGGCAAAGTGCGGAAAGACACAGCTTCGTCTGGCCGAGACAGAGAAGTATGCACATGTTACATTCTTCTTTAATGGCGGAGTGGAAGAGCCAAACGTTGATGAGGCACGTCTGCTGGTAAATTCCCCGAAGGATGTTGCAACATATGATCTGAAGCCGGAAATGAGTGCTCCGGAGGTTGGTATGGATCTTGTTGAGGCTATTAAGTCAGACAAGTATGATGTGATCGTTATCAACTTTGCAAACCCGGATATGGTCGGACATACAGGTGTGATTCCGGCAGCCATCAAGGCAGTCGAGCGTGTGGACGGACTGGTAGGAGATGCAGTCCAGGCGGTGAAGGATATGGATGGTGTTCTGTTTATCTGTGCAGATCATGGAAATGCAGAGAAAATGATTGACTACGAAACAGGTGAGCCACATACTGCCCATACAACCAATCCGGTACCGTTTATTCTCGTAAATGCGGATCCGAAGTATACACTGCGTGAGGGCGGATGCCTGGCAGATATTGCCCCGACCCTGCTTCAGATTATGGGATTAGAGCAGCCGAAAGAGATGACCGGAAAGAGTTTGTTAATCGAAAAATAAAAGAATAAGGAGAGCGAAAATGAAGGAATTTAAACCATTCAAAGAAGGAAAAGTAAGAGAAGTCTATGATAACGAAGACAGCCTGATCATTGTAGCTACTGACCGTATTTCTGCATTTGACAACATTTTAAAGAACAGGATTACGGACAAGGGCGCAATTCTGACCCAGATGTCAAAGTTCTGGTTTGATATGACACAGGATATTCTTCCTAACCACATGATTTCTGTAGATACCAAGGATATGCCGGAGTTTTTCCAGCAGGAGAAGTACGAAGGCAAGTCCATGATGTGTAAAAAGCTTCAGATGCTTCCCATTGAGTGCATCGTGCGCGGCTATATCACCGGCAGTGGTTGGGCAAGCTACAAGGAAAACGGCACGGTATGCGGCATTAAGCTTCCAGAAGGACTGGTAGAGTCTGATAAGCTTCCGGAGCCGATTTATACACCGAGTACCAAGGCAGATCTGGGCGATCATGATGAGAATATTTCCTTCGAGCAGTCGGTAGAGGTACTGGAGAAAATTTATCCTGGAAAAGGACTTGATTACGCAACACAGATCAAGGATTGCACCATCGCTCTCTACAAGAAATGTGCAGAGTATGCACTTTCCAAAGGAATTATCATTGCAGATACCAAGTTTGAGTTCGGTCTGGATGAGAACGGTAAAGTCGTTCTCGGTGATGAGATGCTTACACCGGACAGCTCCAGATTCTGGCCACTGGAAGGGTACAAGCCGGGACAGGGACAGCCTTCTTTCGACAAGCAGTATGTCAGAGACTGGCTCAAGGCAAATCCGGACAATGATTTCCTTCTTCCGGAAGAAGTTGTTACAAAGACCGTTGATAAGTACAAAGAAGCATATGAGCTTCTGACAGGTAAGCCTTTTACAAGATAGATATAGGAGATCACAATGATTCAGAATAACAGTTATGATGCGGATACACTTCATGAGGAGTGTGGCGTCTTCGGAATGTATGATTTTGACGGTGCAGATGTAGCATCGACAATATATTATGGACTGTTTGCCCTGCAGCACCGTGGCCAGGAGAGCTGCGGTATTGCAGTCAGCGATACCAGCGGTCCTAAGGGCAAGGTCCTTTCCTACAAGGGAATGGGACTTGTAAATGAAGTGTTCGCACCGGAAAATCTTGAGCAGATGAAGGGGGACATCGGAGTCGGACATGTACGTTACTCAACGGCCGGTTCTTCTACCCGTGAAAATGCCCAGCCACTCGTGTTAAATTATGTCAAAGGTACATTGGCACTTGCCCACAATGGCAATCTGATCAATGCACCGCAGCTTCGTAAGGAGCTGGAATATACGGGAGCAATTTTCCAGACCACCATTGATTCTGAGGTGATTGCCTACTATATTGCGAGGGAACGGTTGAATTCCCAGTCAGCAGAAGAAGCTGTGCGCCGTGCGTGCCAGCGTCTTAAGGGAGCTTACGCACTGGTTGTGACAAGTCCGCGTAAATTGATCGGGGCGCGTGACCCATACGGCTTTAAGCCGCTTTGTATCGGAAAGCGTGACAATTCTTATATTATCACATCGGAAACCTGTGCACTTGACACCATTGGTGCAACATTTGTGCGTGATGTGCTGCCGGGAGAAGTTGTGACCATTTCTCCGGAAAAAGGTATTGAGTCCGATATGACCATGGCACTTCCGAAAGAAAAGGAAGCACGCTGTATTTTTGAGTACATCTATTTTGCAAGACCGGACAGTCATATTGACGGGGTGAGTGTATATGCAAGCCGGATCAAGGCCGGAAAGTTTCTGGCACAGGATTCCCCGGTAGAGGCAGATCTGGTGACAGGTGTGCCGGAGTCCGGAAATGCTGCAGCACTTGGCTATTCTCTGGCATCCGGGATTCCGTATGGTACAGCCTTTGTCAAGAACAGCTATGTGGGACGTACGTTTATCAAGCCAAAGCAGAGCAGCAGGGAATCCAGCGTACAGGTGAAGCTGAATGTGCTGCGTGAGGCAGTGGCAGGGAAACGTGTCATTATGATCGATGATTCGATTGTAAGAGGTACGACATCGGATCGTATTGTGCGTATGTTAAGGGATGCAGGAGCAACCGAGGTGCATGTACGCATCAGTTCTCCGCCATTTTTATGGCCTTGTTATTTCGGAACCGATATTCCGGCGCGTGAGCAGTTGATTGCCTACAACCGTACGATTGAAGAGATCTGCCAGATTATCGGAGCAGATTCCCTTGGTTATCTCGGAATCGACCGTCTGAAAGAAATGGCGGAAGGACTTCCGATCTGTACCGGCTGTTTTACGGGGAAATACCCGATGGAACCGCCGAAACAGGACATTCGCGGAGAGTATTATGACAAAGAGATTGATCTTGAGCGCAAGATGAGCCGATAAGTTGTTACCAATGTATTCAAATAAAAGGAGAAGAACATGAGCACAGACAGATATACAAGCCCTCTTTCCGAGCGTTATGCCAGCAAGGAAATGCAGTACATTTTTTCCCAGGATATGAAGTTTTCCACATGGAGAAAACTCTGGATCGCACTGGCTGAGACAGAGATGGAACTTGGACTTTCCGAGAATGGAAAGCCGGTCATCACACAGGATATGATTGATGAGATGAAAGAACATGTCAATGATATTAATTATGATGTAGCAGTCGCACGTGAAAAACTGGTGCGTCATGATGTCATGAGTCATGTGTATGCTTATGGACAGCAGTGCCCGAAGGCAGCCGGTATCATTCATCTGGGGGCTACTTCCTGCTATGTCGGAGATAATACAGACATCATCATTATGAATGAGGCATTAAAGCTCGTACATAAAAAACTGGTCAGCGTGATTGCGGAGCTGTCCAATTTTGCAGAAAAATATAAGGATCAGCCGACCCTTGCATTTACGCATTTCCAGCCGGCACAGCCGACAACAGTCGGAAAGCGTGCAACACTCTGGACACAGGAGTTTCTGATGGATCTGGAGGATCTGGAGTATGTACAGAGTACGTTAAAACTGCTCGGATCGAAAGGAACGACCGGTACACAGGCAAGTTTCCTGGAACTTTTTGACGGGGATCAGGAGACGATCGATAAGATTGATCCGATGATCGCAGAGAAAATGGGATTTAAGTCCTGCTATCCGGTTTCCGGACAGACCTATTCCCGTAAAGTGGATACCCGTGTTTTAAATGTTTTAGCAGGGATTGCTGCCAGTGCGCATAAGATGTCTAACGATATCCGTCTTCTGCAGCATTTAAAAGAAGTAGAGGAGCCATTTGAAAAGAACCAGATCGGATCTTCTGCGATGGCATACAAGCGCAACCCGATGCGGAGTGAGCGTATCGCTTCCCTGTCCCGCTATGTGATGGTAGATGCATTAAATCCGGCCATTACTTCTGCAACACAGTGGTTTGAACGTACACTTGATGATTCTGCAAACAAGCGTCTGTCGGTTCCGGAAGGATTCCTTGCAATCGATGGTATCCTGGATCTGTGCTTAAATGTTGTAGATGGCCTGGTGGTATATCCGAAGGTAATTTACAAGCACTTTATGGCAGAGATTCCATTCATGGCAACCGAAAATATTATGATGGATGCCGTAAAAGAGGGTGGAAACCGTCAGGAACTGCACGAGAAAATCCGTCAGCTGTCCATGCAGGCAGGAAAGACCGTCAAGGAAGAGGGTAAGGATAACAATCTGGTAGATCTGATTGCAGCAGATCCGGCTTTTGGTCTGACAAAAGAACAGATCGAGGCAAACTTAAAACCAGAGCTGTATGTGGGTCGTGCACCGCGTCAGGTGGAAGTATTCCTGCGTGATGTGGTTCGTCCAGTGCTGGATGCACACAAAGAGGAACTCGGCGTTACTGCAGAAATTAACGTATAAATGAACCTATAAACAGACCGGTCGGTTATGCTAAGAGACCTCCCATAACATGGGAGGTCTTTCTTTTTCTTTGGATTTGAATAAATTTCTTTCTTTTTCACACAATAATGAAAAAAGGAGGACAATAGGAATGGGTCTGATGATCAAAATTATTGAAATTCATGGAAGGGAAATTCTGGATTCAAGAGGAAATCCTACGGTTGAGGTGGAAGTGACCGCGCAGACAGAGACAACGGGAAAGAAGACTACGGGCAGGGAATCTGTGCCATCCGGAGCCAGTACCGGAAGATTTGAGGCGATTGAGCTGCGGGATGGACAGGAACGTTATTTTGGGCTTGGAGTACAGCGCGTTGTGGATCACATCAACACAAAGATCCGCAGGGAGCTGTTGGGAATGAATGTGCTGGAACAGGTACAGATTGACCGCAAACTTGTGGAACTGGATGGGACAGACAACAAAGGAAATCTGGGGGCCAATGCTTTACTTGGTGTTTCTTTAGCCTGTGCGCGCTGCGCAGCGGCAGCATTGGATATGCCGTTGTACCGTTATCTGGGAGGACCGAATGCAAAAAAATGGCCGATGCCGATGATGAATGTCATAAATGGCGGAGCGCACGCAAAGAATTACCTGGATTTTCAGGAATTTATGATTGTACCGGTCGGAGCCGAGTCGTTTCCGGATGCACTCCGGATGGGAGCGGAAATTTATCATTTTCTGAAAAAAATTTTGCAGAAAGAAGGCAAACTGACGGCAGTGGGGGATGAAGGCGGATTTGCACCGGATTTTTCCAATGCGGGAGAAGTGTTTGCATGTCTGCAGCGTGCCGTGGAGGAAGCCGGATATAAGGTGGGCAGCGATGTTGCATTTGCCATGGATGCGGCAGCATCTGAGCTGTACAGTGAGGAAGACGGAATGTATCATTTTCCGGGAGAAGCGCAGACACATGCAGAGGTGGATGTCAATCTGCGGCGTCCGGACACGCAGGGCGGTGCTTATACATCTGACGCACATGTGAAAACGCAGGAAACCACCGAAAAAAAAGAAATCCTGCGCAGTGCACAGGAAATGATTTCGCTGTATGAAGAACTTACCACGGAATATCCGCTGATTTCTATTGAGGACGGTCTGGATGAAGACGACTGGGAAGGCTGGCAGGAATTGACAAAGCGCATGAAAGAACAGGTGATGCTGGTGGGAGATGATCTGTTTGTCACGAATGTGAAACGAATCCGGTGCGGAATGGATCTTAAGGTGGCAAATGGTGTGCTGATTAAGGTCAATCAGATCGGAACGCTTACGGAAGCCATGGATGCGATTGAACTGGCACAGAAGAACGGCTATAAGGCAATTATTTCACATCGTTCCGGAGAAACGGAAGATTCTTTTATTGCAGATCTCGCGGTGGCGGTAAATGCCGGCTGGATCAAGACAGGCGCTCCGTGCAGAGGAGAGCGCACTGCCAAGTATAACCAGCTTCTGCGGATCAGTGAAACATTATAAGAGATTCAGACGTTTGGACATGATCTCCGGATTGACCGCTTCCGAGATGGTGGTGTGTTTGTCGATCCGTCCGTCTTTATAAAGCTGTAAGATGCTGCTGTCCATGGCGATCATATTTTCTGCGGCAGAAGTGTAGATAATACCGTTGATCTGGTGGACTTTTCCTTCGCGGATCAGATTGCGGATGGCAGGGGTGAGCACCATGATCTCAAACGCAGGGATCATTTCCCCGTTTACCGAAGGAAGAAGCTTCTGGCAGAATACGGTCAATGGTATTGGCCGCACCGATGGTGTGGAGTGAGGAAAAGATCATATGACCGGTTTCTGCGGCCGTGACAGCGGTATTTATGGTTTCATAATCACGCATTTCTCCAAGGAGAATGACATCCGGACTCTGGCGCAATGCAGCACGAAGTGCCGTCAGATAGCTTGCGGTATCGGTATTGATCTCCCGCTGGGAAACAATGCTTTCCATTTCGCCGGTCCGGGAACCGATTGCAATCCAGCTGGCGTACATCTGGGAAAAGATGCCGGACAGCAGCAGTGCTTTGTCGAATGATTCCCCGTGGCGGATATTCTCGTGACATTTGTCGATAAGTGCCTGCATATGCGGATTATTGACAAGTTTGCGTGCCAGGGTAAGACCGATATTACTGTCGAGTCCGCTGGAGAGAACCAGATACAGGCAGTTTGCAACGCGTCCGGAGGCAACCGTCATGGCAAGTTTCTGTCCGAGGAACAATACGCGCCCGAGATCGGTGTGATATAAAATCATACAGATGATAAGCAATACCAGAAAGGCAATGATAAATCCAAGCATATAATGATTGAGAATGGTACTGATGTGCAGAAGCGTCCGTGCGGTCCCGGTCAGCTCGCTTCCGAGTTCGGCATAAACTTTGGAAAAAACAGGTACGACTTTTGCATCAGAACCAGAATCACGGCGATCATCAGAAAGGTCATGACTGCAGCGTAATCAAAACAGATTCCTTTCTCAGAGGTGAAAACCTCATCGATATCGGGAAGATATCCGCTTGTTACACTGGAAGCTTTGGAATAATCATAGGTAAAATGTGTAATGATATAATTATATACACTGCTGATGATGTCCAGATCGCTGGAAGCACCGTCTGCAAGTTCTTCGGCCTTGGCCACAGGGAGGGAATCGGCGGTGAAGTTCACGTACTTTGGGAACATCCACCAGTGAACAGACAGACACACAGTAATATAATCGGAATAAATCTGTACATTTGACAGGATTTCATGGTATACTCCTAATGATACAGTAAGTTCTATATTATCTGTGTTATATTTACCTGTTTTAATGCCAGATTCTATCACACTCCTCTGGCAAAAATATGTTCTGTATCAGAAATGGAAACCATGAGCAGAGAAGGAACCAGAGGTGCAGAAGAACACTATTATACTCAGAAAATTACAGCCCGGATATTGAACGGTGCATATAAAGGTAAAGAAATTACACTTTCTAACGAATACACTTCTTCACAGGTTCAGACGCAGAAATACCATAAAGGAGATACGGTACTTCTGAATGGGTCAAAAGACAGACCTGGAAAAACTATACGTTCTGTAAAACGTGACATCTATCTGGTCGTACTGGTGGGTGGTCTGATTATTCTTCTGATCTATATAATCAGGATGGTGACACAGAAGCCATGTGGGACGATTCTGAGTATATGTGGGATGATACCGAATATATGTGGGATACCGAAGGCATGACGGACGAGGGCATGATGAGTGATGTGATCCCGGATACAAGACTGTCTCTTATACACATCTCCGAGCCCA
>ENA-OYYH01001049-OYYH01001049.1-human-gut-metagenome-genome-assembly--contig:-NODE-1049-length-11915-cov-8.881788_pt1 | contig 11915 bp, 9 predicted proteins | sample MGYA00243245_ERZ653439 | MGnify/ENA primary metagenome ERZ653439 (study PRJEB26926, sample SAMN06165028) | human gut metagenome | biome: ENVO:00009003; feature: ENVO:2100002; material: ENVO:00002003... | reverse complement strand
TCAGGTGCAAATAATACCCCTGAAACCCTTACGGCTGTAGGGGGGGGGGGCTAAAAGTCCGTTATTAGCAAGGTTTAAGCCTGTTTTGCGGATTGAGCAGAACTGTGAGGTTAGTCTATGATTAACTTCACTAGTGATGTCGGCTCAATGATACTCCAATCAACTCTTGAATCTTCTACTATTGGTTTGAACAAAGCTATAGAGAATTTGACGACAGGATTTAAACTCAACCATGCAAAAGACAATGCTGCAAATAGTTCAATTGTAACAGATTTATCAAAGAAAATCAGTTCTTTGCTTCAGGTTCGAAGTAATACAGAAGACGGTATGTCCCTTTTATCAACAGCAGAAGGTGCTCTGGAAAATATTCAGACACTTCTTGAACGTTTGCGTAGTATTACAATGCAGGCTTCCAATGAAACAAACGGTTCTGCCTCTCTTGCATCTTTGCAGAAGGAGGCGGACGAAATAATAGCTCAAATTAATCAAATTCGGGAGAGTACGGAGTTTGGCGGGATTAAGCTATTTTATACAAGTAAAATAGAAAACAGTTCAAATGCCGGCAATAACACTGTTGTTTTGAGTAATCCTGTTTCACGCTTGCGCAGTGCGGCATTTGTCTCAAATGCAAATAACAATAGCATGTCTGTTTTGCTATCATCTTCTTCTGCTTCAACTCCATCTGCTCAGAGTTCGGGTGATGTAATCGAAGGCTCGATTGCTGTAGCGGCAGGGCAGACCAGCTCTGTAATTATTGATGGAGTGTCTTACAGCTTTAAAAACGATAATACAGCGACTTCTAATGTGTCTTATATAAAAGATACATCTACAGGTGTTTTGACCTTGATATGTAATAATTTTACTGTAAAATCACAGTCTGATGTATCTCATAATCTTCTTATTCAAGGTTCAAATAATACGGTTTATGGCGGTGACTTAGATGATACCTTGTATGAGGTTTCCGGATATCAGTCAAATCAATTGTATGGTCAGGGAGGAAATGATACTATTACAATAAATAATCAGCATTCTTTTGGACATGGAGAAGCCGGAGATGATGTACTGAATCTTAATTCTATAGAGGCAAGTTTGTTTGGAGGCGATGGTAACGATATTTTGAATCTATATAAGCCTGGAAATGCTTCATATAAAGCAGCCGGTGGGAATGGAGATGACGTATTTAATATCTATGGTCTAGGTAGTAATTTTAATATTTTGGGTGAAGGCGGTAATGATACCTTTAATATTATTAATGCTGTGAGTAATTATCTGCAAATTGATGGCGGTTCCGGAACGAATACAGTAGCAGGAAAAATAAATGACTATGTTTATTATACAAATGTTGAAAACGCAAACAGCAAAACTTTAAATCTGGCGGCAGGTGAGACCGGAACAATCACTATAGATGGAAAAACTTATACAATAACAGCCAATGATACGGCAAGATCTATTACTGCAGGGCTTGATTCATCTGGGTATGTTCATTTTTTTGCCTCTGGTTCAAAAGTTTCTATTCAGGGAGAGCTGGATAAGTCACATAACGTGATTTTACATTCAAACGAAATGACTTTTTATGGCGGTAATTTAAATGATAATATAACATCCGATGGAGACCGCAATACAATATACGGCTTGGGTGGTGATGATAAAATTCATATGAAAAGATCTGATGGTGTTGTTTATGGAGGAGATGGTAATGATAAAATTACCCTAGACAGCACTCGTTCTTGGTGTGATACAGGTGAAGGCAATAATACTATCTATATTAATACTGATGCTATACATGTTGAAACCAGCGGAACTAATACAATAATAAACAATGCAGGATATAGCGCGAGCATTTCCGGAGATGGGGTAAATACAATCCAAAACAACAAACCTTCAATACAATTATCTCTTCAGGGTGAAAATGACTGGCAAGGCTTTACTCTTGGTGCAGGAGAAACAAAAACTCTAAATATAAACGGAAAAAGCTACACAATAACAAACAATCTAGATTCGCAAAATACTCTTAACTATAAATATGATGTAGTAACCGGAAAAGTGACTTTTAATGGTGGTCGTTTGAAGATTTCTGCACAAACAGATGTGGAACACAATGTAGAAATTTATGGAGGATTGCTTACCTTTAATGGAGGAAATCTTGGCAATACTATTGTTGATTATACATACGGATCAACTATAAATGGGGGAAACGGAGATGATAATATTACAGTCAAAGGACGGTGGAACATAATAAATGGTCTTGGCGGGGATAATAATATTACAGTTGATACTCATGTTTATCAATTGTATACAGGAACCGGAAACAATACAGTAACTATTAATACTGATTTGCCATCATTAACATCTATCGTTGGCGGCAGAGGAGATGATACGTATATTTTGAATGGTTCTGTTACAACCCTGACGGATGCTGGAGGTAATAATATTTATCATCTAAAATCAGATAACATAAGTGTAACCGGAGGTAGTGGAAATGATACTTTCTATGTTTCGGGGAATAATAATTTTGTGGCAGGTGCAAGCGGAGATGATTATTTTATCGTAACAGGAAATAACAATACGCTCGATGGTGGTACCGGAAATGACCTTTATACTGACTCAGGTTCAGGTACCAAAATCCAAAATATGAACTATGACCCCAATAGCGGTGAACTCAATTTTACTTATCTAGGTGAAGTAAAAACATTTGAGCTGGATGGAAATATTTATACAGTCACAAATAATAATAACGGACAAAATACGCTTAAATTTTCCAGAAACCCGAATACAGGTATTTTATCTCTTGACGGCTCGAAATTTACAATTGATTCTCCGGATATAAAGAATAAAATAGATATTTACGGGAATAATAATACTATTAACGGCGGTGCGCTTGCGGATGTTATAACGGTTCAATCAGGTTCAAATAATACCATAAACGGAGGAGCTGGTAACGATAATTTAGTTTTAAATTCCGAAAATAATTCACTTTTTGGCGGTGAAGGCGATGATACTTTAACTCTTAATGCTTCTACAAATCTGGAAGTTAATGGAGGCGCCGGAAACGATACTCTGAATATAATTTCAAATAATAATACCAATATAGTTTCCGGCGCCGGAGATGACAATATTAAAGTAAGCGGAACAGGAAATAATATTGAAGCGGGCAGCGGAAATAACTCTATAACTCTGAATGCAGGTAATAATACTGTAATAGCCGGAGATGGAAATAATAGTTTTAAAGTTGGCTCTGATAACAATACAATAACAGCAGGAAACGGAAAAAATAATATTGGAATATCAGGCAGCGGAAATACTTTAACCTCCGGAAATTCAAGCGGTACGGTAAATATTAACGGCGATAATAATGATGTAACGCTTTTGGATGGGAAAAACAATATTGTTATTAATGGAAATTCAAATACATATACCGGCGGTAAAGATGTTGATACTATAAAAATCAGCGGTGATGATAATTATGCAGAAGGCGGCGGAGCTGATGATAAATTTACAGTCGTAAAAGGGCATAATAATACAGTTGATGGAAATGAAGGAACTCGAAATACGCTAAGAGATTACGGCGTAGATACAACTTATTCCAACATAATGAAGATAATCAACCAGCCATTTGAACTTAATATTAAAGTTGATATAGGAAGCGGTGATGATAAATATATAAGCACATCTCTTAATCTTGAACTTTATGATTTTTCAGTAGATTTGACCACACCTGACAGCGCACGCACAGCTCTTGATATGATAGACGAAATGCTCTCAAATGTTTCGTCGCAGCTTGTGAACATCGGTGCTGCAATTAACCGTCTTGAACTTGTTCTGGATGAACAGAATATAAAAATTGAAAACATGATTTCAACACGTTCAACCTTAAGAGATGCAGATGTCGCAAAAGAGAGTGCAAATTATATTCGATATCAGATTTTGCAGCAGGCAAGTGCAACCTTGATGTCTGCAACGAGAAATTTAAACGCCCAAAATGTTCTGGGGCTTATCGGACAGCTGTAAATTTTGACTTTTGTGTTTCAATAATTAATCATACAAATAGATGTATACAAAAACATTAACATCTGTCACAATACATTTGTGAGAATATATTATGCCCTTTGTCTATAGACTTCAAAAAGTATTGGAATTTCGTATCCGAGCGAAAGAACAGCAGCTGCTTGTAGTTCAGAAAGCACAGCAGGATGTCTATTTGCAAGAGGAAAAAATTCGTCAGAATGAAGCGGAAATCCGACAAACAATTCAAAACAAAAGAACTGCAGATTTCAGGATGATGGAATATTATGATAATTATCTTCATCACCTCTGGGACAAAGCAGATGCGCTGGAACAGGAAAGACGCAGGCTTCAGGCAATATTAGACGAAGAACAAAAAAAACTTGTAAAACTAGAACAAGCAGTAAAAGTTGTTGAAAAACACAAAGAAAAACAGCGCGAAGCATACTTAGAAGAACAAAAAGCGATTGAACTAAAGCAGTTTTCCGAAATCGGCGTACAAAGATTTTTTATACATTCAAGAGAAGAAGCTGAAGAACAAGAGCTGCAGGAACAATTAAGAAAATTGGAGAGTGAATAATATGAATATCGGTGTAAACTCAAACTTAACAACAAATACAGTATCTTCAACTTCGTCTTCAAAATCTCAAAATGCAGATTCTCCAAAATTTGCAGAGGAACTTCAAAACCTTTCTGGAGAAAAAACTAAAGAAGAAAAAACTTCAGAAACAAAAGAAACTAAAAAATCCGATAAAGAGGCTGAGGAAAAATCAAAGGATGATATCGGAGAAGTAATCGACGGACTGGAAGATGCAGTTGCAGAGATTAACGACAAACTCAACCAGACAGATGAAAATGAGGAATCTGATTTAAAGGACGGACTTATTTCTGTCGATAAAAATACAAAGAATGAGGGTAATGCCTTGATAAATAATGATATGAATATTCAAGACCCGAATGAGGCTCTGAAATTTCAGATGAATGCAAGCATGAACTTTAACAGTGACGGCCAGCCATTCTCTGATTTGATGAAAAATCAGGATAATACAAAATTGAAATCTTCGGCAAAAGATCTGGCCGAAGAACAAGCTGTTCTCTCCACAATGGACGAAAATATTGCAATGGCAAATAAAAACAGGGTTCTTGCAGGTGCTCAGGAAGAAACTCAAAGTTCACGTGTAAAAACTGTTACAAATAGTGACGGCGTTAAGAAAGTTGATAAACAATCTAATGTTACTGTTGAAACTGTTGTTAAATATGACAGCATAATTATGAATGAGAGTGATGTAGATTTCTTTGTGAAACTTGTGGAAAATGGTCAGGCAGATGCATCCGCAGCAGCTGCTAAAAATTCCAAGGTGTCTAAAGCTCTGGCTGATTTGATTGCAAAATCTATGAAAGATAATCAGCCTGTAAGAATAGATTTTGACAATAATATTTCTGTCATTATAAAAATAGGTAGAGATGGAAAGATTTCCGCAGACTTCCTGCCAAGCTCACAGGTAGCAGAAGCTTATCTGAAAGAAAATCTTCCGCTATTAAAACAAAGGTTTGATGAAAGCAATATTGAATATGATGAATTAAATCATAGGCAGCAAAAACAAGACGAAAAAGAAAATCAAAAGAAGGGGCGCAAAGATGAATGATTTGTACACAACAGCCATTAACACCCAGAAAGCAACCGTACAGTGGATGGATGTTTTAGCTGATAACCTTACAAATGTTTATACTCCGGGATTTAGAGAAAACAAAGTTACATTCAAAACTTTCCTCGGCGGTGCGGTAATTGATAACAATGTTAAAAACCTTGGTCAGGGTAAGTCTACTCCAGGTACTTCTAACGAAAACCTGTTTTTTGAAGGAAGCGGATATTTTATGCTGAGAAGTCCGGACGGTAATGTTCAATATACACGTTTAGGAGAATTTACATTTGACTCGGAAGGTGTGTACAGAGCTAAAAGCGGTGCAACAGTTCAGGGGTATATACTTAATGACAAAGGCGAAATTATGTCCGGTACAAAATCTCTTAGCGCAGATTTGTATGAAGAAACAGCCCTAAAAGGCGGTGCTTTAAGTGTTCCGACTACAAACATTAAACTCTGGATTGATCCTAACAACGGCAAGTTTTTAGGTAAATATGATGAGTACGAAATAAAAAATGACGGTACAATTTACGGAAAAGCTGACGGTGGCAATCGTTCTGTTCCGCTTTATAAAATTGCGACAGCAAACTTCCATAATCCAAACGGTTTATATGAAGTTAAAGACGGGCTTTTTGTTGAAACTCCTGAATCCGGAAAACCGGTAGTAGGAAGAGGCGAAATCCGTTCAGGACTTCTTGAACAGGCTAATACTGATTTTAAAGCAAATATGTCAGGCTATCAGCAGGCTAAAGTTCAAATGGAACTTGTTAACGCACTGATTAAGTCTAACAAAGACCTGCTGCAATCAGCTATGGAAATGGCAACCCAATAGGGGGTAAATGAAACCAGTTTGTAGGTAAGGCTACAAGATTGGCGTGAAGCAAAAAACGTACGTAGACCAAGGGGCGGCTAGTCTCGTCAAAATACTAAACTGATTTTTGATTTACAAGCCCGCCTTTAGGTAAAACTACAAACATGGCTAGATAAATTTATTAGTTAAACTCCGTTTTATAGAGGGATTAAGGGATACTTTAATTCCTTTTTTATTATTTGGCCTGTTTGTAACAATTTGTAAATTTTTATTAAAGTTTTTCAAAAATATGCCGTTAAACATAATATAAAGGGTTGAAGCGGCAGGTTTATGAGAAAATTAAAAGGAATAATTATTAACGGTGAATATCTTGGAAATAAAGTCGCATATAACGGGCTTTTCAGAACCATATGCAATATTTCGCCAATAATTATGCTTGAATTTATTAAACTGGTAAGCCAATATGGAACTCTGTATTCACCTATTGAGATTAAAGGTTTTGACCTGCCGGAAGCATATAGAATTATTATAAAATTTGAGAACAAAAAATATAGAGGATACGCTGATTTATCTTTTGTAATTCAGAATGGTAAGCTTATATTAAGCGAGTCTGATGTATGTGTAGAATCTATTATGCCAACGAGAAAAAATATAGAGCCGGAGCCTGTTCAAGAAATAGTTCTTGAAGAATCTGAACCTGTGGTAGAAGAAATTGAACCTATTATTGAGGAGCCTTTGATTGAAGATATGGTGGAGGAACCTGTAGAGCAGGAACCTATCATTGAAGAAGTAATTGAGCCTGCAATTGAAGAAGTTGTTGAAGAAAAAGCTGCACCTGTACCTGAGCCAAAACCTGAAAAGATTGTAATAGAGATCCCTGAATATTCAGAAGATCCTGTACTGGATGAACTTCTTACAAATGCAAATGTCGTTGAGGAAATTGAAGAAGAACCAGCTCCTGTTAAAGAAGATGTTGTGAATACCCCTGAGCCTGCAGCTATAGAAGAAACAAAAGCAGAACCTGTCCAAAATCTTCCGGAACCGCCTCAAAATGAAGAGATTGAAGAGGAAATTACCGCAGTGCAGGAAGCTGAACCTGAAATCGTTTCAGAGCCGGAAATATTTACTGAGCCCCGTATAGAAGAAGCTGAAGACCAACCATTTATATCACAGGAGTCTGAACCTGAGGAATATTCAGAACCGGCTGTAGAAGAAGTTGAAGAAGAACCATTAATAGTGCAAGAGGCTGAACCAGAGATTTTTCATGAACCAGTAGTAGTAGAAGAACAACCAGAAGCTGAACCTGAAATCCTATCAGAACCTGTTATAGAAGAGGCGAAAATTGCAGTAACAGCAGAACCGGAAGTGTTCCAAGAAGCTGCGGTTGAAGAACCAGAGCTAATAGAAGAAGAAATAATCGAGGAGATATTAGAAAGTAAAGAAGAACCTATTATAGAACCAGAAGCAGTAAAAATTCAAGAAAAACCGGTAGAGAATACTGAAATAGCAGAAGAAGAATATAAAAAGATTGAGTATACTCCGGATACTCAAAATAATCTGCACGATATTCTGGAAAACATCATTGCGCAAAATATCACTCCGGAAGTTGTAGTTAAAAAAGTTGCAGCTCCGCGTGAGCATGTTAAACCACAAAAAACCGGACAGCAGAAAAAAGCAGCACCCAAAAGCCCTTTGCAGGAATATCTGAATGCAATTGAGGTTATAGCAGCTGTCGAGAAAAAGGCGCCTCAGTTTAAAATATTACAGAATGGCAAACGCATGGATGTAAAAGTAATAGATGAAAATTGCTTTGTAGTAGGTGAAACAATTTATCGCTGGGGTGATATTTTATATCTCAAAGATTAAAAATTAATACATTCAGTCGATGTTTTGTAAAATTGTGTAAACTTTTTCTAATTTGTGCCGATAAAATAATTGACTAAAGAAAAAATATCATTAAACCCTGTACAGAAAGGTTTAACTAATATGGCAGAAATCGTAAATTTATTATCGCGAGTATTAACTTCAAATCCGCTTGTTCAGTCAGGTGCTGTTGCTCAGACACGCAGCAGTTCAAATCCTTTTGCACAGAATGGCGGTAATCCTTTTGTCACAAGCAATCCATTTGCAAATTACGGGCAGAATAAACCTGTTGCAGGCGGTTATTTTGCCGGATATTACAATAATCAGCCTAATATCGTCGGAAGACGACTCTTTATAGAGGTATAGACTCAAAAATATACCCGATTTATTACCCCAATACAGCCGTACAGAAAATATCTGTATGGCTTTTTGATAATTTAGATGATAAAATGACTTTTGAGGAGTGTAGATATGTTTAAAAAACTAGTTTCTATTTTATTAGTATCATTGCTTGTTTCATCAAATTTGACCGTTTATGCTACAGATATTCAAAACGGAAGCGTGCAGACTCAAGATGAAGCTTTAGTTCTTCCTAAACGAATAGAAAATGAAATCTATAGTTCTATAGTGCAGGTATATGGCGAAAAACAGGCTAAAGAAATTTACGACAGAGTTATGCAAATAGCACGTACATCAATTGAAAAACGGCCGGAATATTTAAAAAAAGAAGATTTGAGCCGGCCGGATGACTGGTACAAAGACGAAATTATCTATATGTTTTATGTAGATCAATTCGGTGTCGTAACTCCTGAAAAACCAAATACCTTTAAAGATACATCTGCAATGTTTGATTATCTGAAAGATTTGGGTGTTACAACTCTCTATCTTCTTCCTTTCGCGGATTCACCAATGTCAGATGCCGGGTTTGATGTTAAAAATCCCCGTAATATAAGGGCTGATTTAGGCGGAAAGGCTGAATTTAAAGATTTTGTAATTGAAGCTAAGAAGAATGGATTTAAAATAAAATCTGACCTTGTACTTAACCATATTTCTGATGAGCATGAATGGTTTCAAGCTTTCTTAAGAGGTGATGTTTCAAAAAAAGATTACTTTGTAGTGAAAGATGAAATGCCTCAGTATACAAAATATGTTGACGAAAAAGCCGGAACAATTGTTGAATATAAAGAAAAGAACGGCAAGATTTCCAAAAGAAGGCTTATATTCCCTGAAATCACAGAGAATCATTATAGAAAAGTTACTCTAAACGGTAAAGATTACTACTTTTATCACACGTTCTATCCATTCCAGCTTGATGTAAACTGGGAAAATCCGGAAGTTTTATACTACTGGCTCGGAACAATTAATTATTGGACCAATATGGGGATTGATATATTTAGACTTGATGCAATACCTTATCTTTCTAAAGAGGACGGCACAAGTGCTGAAAATCAGCCCAAAACCCATGCAATTTTAAAACTTATAAGTAATTATATTCAGATGACAGCTCCTCGTACTGTTATTCAGGCAGAGGCCTGTCAATTTCCAAATGATATTCTTCCTTATTTCGGCAAAGAAAGGAAGTTTAAAACAACGATCGATAATCAAGAAAAGGTAATAAAAAGAACTGATGAGTTCCAGATTGCATATCATTTCCCATATATGCCGGCAATATGGGCATCTTTGATAACAGGTGATAAGCAGCATTTTGTAAATGCTTACAAAGCAACTCCGCAGATTCCATCAACTTCTGCGTGGGGAGTATTCTTACGTGTTCATGATGAATTAACATTAGAAATGATTGATCCTCAGACTAGGGAAATTATATACAATGCATTGGCGCCAAAAGGGGCAGAATTTAGAAAAGGACTCGGGGTGAGCGGAAGACTTGCAAACTTTTTGGATAATGATCCAGAAAGAATTGAAATGGCATTTTCAATTCTTATGTCTATGCCGGGCATTCCAATAATTTATTATGGTGATGAAGTTGGTGTAAGAAATAACTTTGAGAATGCAAAGAAAAGCGAAAAAGCTAGAATAGAAAAACAAAAGAAAGGTAAATTCAAACTTTTGAGCTGTTTTGACAGCAGAGATATACACCGAGGTGCAGTTCCTGCGAAACTATTCTACGGAGCTTCAAAAGATTATTACGAATTTAACAGTAAAGTTTATAAGAAGGTAAAAAATTTAATTGAGCTGAGAAAAAGTCTGCCTTCTATGTCAAAAGGAGATTTTACTCTGCTTAAAACTTCTTCCCCTGCAAATTTTGCATACATAAGAAGCTATAAGGATGAAAAAATACTTGTAATAAACAACCTTTCTGGAGAGAAACTTATTGCAGATATTACAATTCCTGTAGAAGTAGTATTGAAGTCAGACGGCAAACATATTGATACATTTAAAAACCTTGTGAATGGTGATGATGTGAAAGTTGATGTTTCTCTTACAAATCGAACAATGCATTTACGTATAGCTCCATACGGCGTTGTATGGCTGAAGTTGTAATAAAAAAGCTCTCTTTATTAAGAGAGCTTTTTTATTTATTGTTTTACTGCAAAATGAAATTCTTCAGCCCAGGTTTTAAACCCTCCAGAAAGTTCCATTACTGTAAAAGTGTTTTGTGCCAGAAGAAAAGCAGCTCTTGCGCCTAAATGACAGTAGTTGTTATAACAATAGATAACATGCAAATCGTCTTTGTTAAGCTCTTTCATTCTGTCTATTATTTCTTCATAAGGCATAGATATAGCGCCCGGTATATGTCCGATTTCATAATCTGAGCGCATTCGTACATCAATAATTTTTACGTTACGCTCTTCGCTTAACTCTTTGAGTTCAACAGGGCCTAAGGTAAATGCTAATTTTTTTGAAAAATAACATTCAGCTTTTTCACTATTGTTTCTTATGTTTTGAATATACTGGTCAGTCATAAAAATCTCCTTTTCTAAATACTGTAAGTGTACTTTGTTGCAATAAACATACTAATCATTATCATTCCTGTGATTAAAAAATTAACTCCGGCGAGAATTCCAACCACCCACAAAGCAGTGGAAGGAAGCCCGAGTATGATTATTAGACCAAGAAGAAACTGGAGTACTGCAACAGGAATATCTGCCCACCAGAAATAAAGGGTTTTTCTATTTTGAATGGCAAAAGCGCAGGTAGAAACACTTTCAAGCAGAAAATAAACCCCGATAATACTGGTTATAAGAACTAGATTAAACATTGGCGCCATAAATAAGAATATTCCAAGCGCCATAAGTATTAAACCGAGTATAATATTAAGTATAAAGTGGCGGGTGTAGTTTCTGGTAAGAATAGCATTAATAGCTTTGTATCCTCCGTAGATAATGAATGCAAGACAAATCATCATTCCAAAAGTTATCGTTGTAACCTTTGGAAGCATTAACATAGCGAGTCCTAAAATTGTCAGAAGAATACCTTCTGTAAGGACATAGCTCAAAAAACGTTTTTCAGTCATAAAAATCTCCTTTTAGTTGATATCCCTACAAGGATACATGCTTAAGGATTTTTTTGTTTGCCTGAAAGACTGATATCTGTCTCTTATACACATCTCCGAGCCCACGAGACGCGTAGTAATC
>ENA-OYYH01001037-OYYH01001037.1-human-gut-metagenome-genome-assembly--contig:-NODE-1037-length-12006-cov-11.432349_pt1 | contig 12006 bp, 6 predicted proteins | sample MGYA00243245_ERZ653439 | MGnify/ENA primary metagenome ERZ653439 (study PRJEB26926, sample SAMN06165028) | human gut metagenome | biome: ENVO:00009003; feature: ENVO:2100002; material: ENVO:00002003... | reverse complement strand
GGTCGGTTGGCGGATTTTTTCATTTTGGGGCTTGACTTTTAATAGTTAGTCTCCCGGCAAAAAGAAAATGCCGCACAATGGCGGCATAAAGATTTTATAATTCTGCAACCCAGCTACTGAACCATTCCACGGCTTCTACAATGACTGTTCCGGCGGTGATGAGCAGGAAGCAGCCAAACTCTGCCACCAGCAAGATCAAAAACTGCAGCCACTCCCGGCAGTACAGCGTATAAAGACCGCAGCCGAAAATATACAGCATGGGCAGAGCCAGCACAAACGCTGACAGGTTCAGCGTCCATTTCAGCATCAGCGCAAGGAAAGCCGTAAGCAGCCAAAACGGGAAAACGATCATCTTAAAAACGAACCTCATATCCAGCACCTGCCTTTCTTTCGTCCCTATTATAAAGGTGTCAACCCCTGCGCTGCAAGGATGTCAACCCGTATGTACCCCGCAGCCCTCCAACTGCGGGGAGAAATTTAGAGATCAGCCAGCCGGGAAAGAATCTGCCGGCCAATCTCAATCAGTTCATCCAGCCGCTGCCGCAGGTCCTCCATGTCGGCGGCGTAGACCCGACCATTTTCGTTAGCGGCTTTGGCATATTGGTTCAGGTTGTTGCTGCACATCTGCAAAAGATATGCCATGCGCCGCAGTTGCGGCAGGTCAAGGTTCAAGCAGTAGCCGTCCAGTGCCATCTTGCGGATATAGGCACTCAGGCTGCGGATGCCCATGCCCAACATCTTTTCATAAATGTGGCTTTTCTCAGCTTTTGTTGTTCTCAGGATAATGATTTCATCCCGCTTTTCCCTCACCGGGCATCACCATCCTTGTCGTAGTAACTGCGGAAGGGCTTCACAGGCTCCGGCTTATCGGATTTTTCCTCCAACGCCGCCAGCACTGAAGGGCGGCGAGGTTTATCCTCTTGTTCTTCCTCATCCTGTTCTGGCTCATGGTGCTTTTCATCCATATCCAACTGGGCGTTCAGTTCTGCAAGACGAGCCGATTTCTCTGCCAGTTCTTCCTCCTGAGGGAAAGGCTTTTCCACTTCGATTTGTGCCGCCGCTTGCTGCTGATGCAGGGTGTCCAGTTCGTTTTCGGCAGAAGTGATTCGTTCCGGGAAATTGTTCAGCGAATTATCCAGCCGGATGATGCAGCCAAGAGGGTCTTTGCCCAGTGCTACCGGGTATTTCCGCTGGCCTTTCAAAAGAGCCTGATACTCGCTGTGATAGGTGTCGAAGCGCAGGGACAGTTCAAAGCCACGGTAGCTGCCGATTACTTTTTCCTCACTGTTGGGCAGTTCGGAGCAAGCGAGGAGAAGGCGTTCGCCAGCAGTTTTTTTCTCATCGTAGGTCACGCCCTTGATGATAATACCGCAGAAGCCCTCCTTTTCCTGCGGATGGGCGGCGGCAACTTCTGCATCCGCTTTCACTCCAGCTAGATAGGCGTTCGTTTCCTGAATGTCAGCCGGGAATTTTGTGAGCAGCTTATCTTCCAGACGGAACTTCTGGCTTTGGTGGTCGGCTTTCAGCACTTTCAGTTTCGCCACCTGTACATCCAAATCCATCTTTTCCTTGATGAGCGGATTTCCAGCACACAATGCCTTGATCTCTGCATAAGACAAAGCCTGTTCGTCCACATCATCGCAAGAGCGTACCGGGGATTTTGAAGTCATGATTTGGCTGATGAATCGCTGTTTATTCTCCAAAGTTTGGAACAAGTAGCTGTCAAAAGTTCCCTCTGTGACGTAGTTGAACACCTTGACTTCCTTATTCATATTGCCCTGCCGGATAATGCGTCCGTTGCGCTGGGTCATGTCGCTGGGCTTCCAGCCGACATCCAAGTGATGCACCGCCGCAAGCCGCTGTTGGACGTTCGTTCCGGCTCCCATTTTTGCGGTGCTGCCGAGCAGAATCCGCACATCGCCGGAGCGCACTTTGGAGAACAATGCGGCCTTTTTTGCTTCGGTGTCGGCATTGTGGATGAACTCAACTTCACTTTCCGGCACCCCGGCGGCGACCAATTTCTTGCGAATATCATCGTAGACATTAAAGTTGCCATCGTTCTTTGGTGTCGAGAGGTCGCAGAACAGAAGCTGCGTCAGCTTTTGCTCCTTGCCATCCGCCCAGATTTGCAGCACGTTCCGAACACAGGTGTTCAGTTTGCTGTTGGGGTCGTCCGGCAGGATGGGGTTCATCAGGCGAACATCCAGACCAATCTTTCGGCCATCGTTGGTGACACACAGCATATTGTCCTCGGACGCATCCACCGCGCCGGAGTGGATTTTCGCAGCGCGTCTGCTCAGCTCCTGCACCATTTCTTTCTGAATCTCGGACGGTTTCGCTACCACGGTTTCAAACTTTGCATCCGGCACAGGCAGATGAAGCTGATCGCTGGTTTTAATGTCGGCAACCTCTTTGAACATCGACATCAGTTCCGGGAGGTTGAAAAACTTCGCAAATCGGGTGCGCGCACGATAGCCCGTACCCTCCGGGGCAAGTTCAATGGCGGTGGTGGTTTCACCAAAAGTAGATGCCCAGCAGTCGAAGTGTGTCAGCCCTTTTTGCTGGAGTGTGCCATATTGCAGATAGCGCATGACCGTGTACAGCTCCGACATGGAGTTGCTCACGGGCGTTCCCGTAGCAAACACCACGCCGCGCCCGCCTGTGATCTCATCCAAGTAGCGGCACTTTCCGAACATATCGCTCGATTTTTGCGCTTCACTTGTAGACAAACCAGCGACATTGCGCATTTTTGTCGTGAGGAAAAGGTTCTTGTAAAAATGGCTCTCATCCACAAAAAGCCTATCCACGCCCAACTGCTCAAAGGTGATAACATCATCCTTTCTCGCATCGGAGCGTAGCTTCTCCAGCTTGGTTTCCAGCGTTTTGCGTGTCTTTTCCATCTGCTTGATGCTGAAATTTTCGCCAGCAGTGGCTTTCAGTTCGTTGATGGCGGCAAGCGTTTCATCAATCTGCTCCTGAATAATGCGTTCTTGACGCTCATAGGACAACGGGATGCGCTCAAACTGGCTATGCCCGATGATGACCGCATCGTAGTCCCCAGTCGCAATTCTAGCACAGAATTTTTTGCGGTTGGCGGTTTCAAAGTCCTTTTTTCGAGCCACCAGCAGCTTGGCATTGGGGTATAGGTGCAAAAACTCTGCCGCCCATTGCTCCGTCAGATGATTTGGCACCACAAAAAGACTTTTCTGACACAGCCCCAGCCGTTTGGCTTCCATTGCGGATGCTGCCATCTCAAACGTCTTTCCGGCTCCCACTTCGTGTGCAAGCAACGTATTACCGCCATAAAGCACATGAGCGATGGCGTTACGCTGGTGTTCCCGGAGCGAAATTTCCGGGTTCATACCGACAAAGTGGATGTGGGAACCATCGTATTCGCGCGGTCTGTTGCTGTTGAACAGTTCGTTGTACTGCTTCACCAGTGCAATGCGCCGCTGGGGGTCTTGCCAGATCCAGTTGGCGAAAGCATCTTTGATTACCTGCTGTTTCTGCTGCGCCAGCATGGTGTCCGTTTTGTTCAGGACGCGCTTCGGTCTGCCTTCTTCATCTTCAATGGCATCATAGATGCGCACATCTTTCAAGTTGAGCGTATCTTCCAGAATCTTGTAGGCATTGGCGCGGGATGTGCCATAGGTTTCGGTGGAGGTAATGTCGCCTCTGCCCATAGCCGACTTGCCCTCAATGCGCCATTCTGCGGTATAGGGAGAATATCTCACTTTAACTGCATGACGCAGATAGTAGGGAATCTGGAAAGTTTCTGCCATAAACTTTTGGATGATCTCCGGCGCAAGCCATGTTGCACCCAGCCGCACATCAATTTCAGACGCTTCAAGGTCTTTCGGCTGCGCCTTTTCCAATGCGGTGACGTTGACTGCAAACTCCGGGTTGGTTTCAGCAGCAAGCTGTGCCATGCGCAGTTTTGCCCGGACATTGCCGGACAAGTATTCATCCGCCATTTGCCAGCCCGCTTCTGGGTCAGTAGGGTCTGTGCCGGGGTCTTTGAAAATTACGCCGGATAGTTCGCTGGTGATTCGCTCATAGTCGCCGGGAGTGACGAGCAGCTCTGCCATATAGGGCAAATCCACCCGGCCACGCTCTCCGATGGAAATTGCAAGTGCTTCCGTGGGAGTGTCCACGCTGGTGACAGTACGTTCCGGGCGAATGGTGCGTTTGGTGAACATCGCCGCCTTGCTTTTGAGCTGCCCCTGATCGTCCAGATTTTCCAGAGAACACAGCAGATAGTAAGAAGAATCCTGCTCAAATAATCTGCCGTTTTTGCGGTCATTCAGCAAGCCGTATTTTGCAGAAAAGGCATCGTAGGCGGCATTCAGCTTTTCCTGCGTAGCCTGAATGTCGGCATCCGGGTAGTCGTTTAGCTGCTGGTCAATCAACTCATTGACGATTTGCCGCAGCTCCACCATCCCGGTCACACGGCCTTTGGCGGTGTCGGAAAGCTCCACCTGTGTCATAACAGAATTTTCGCGGTAATACACTTCACCGTCAACCACGGTGTAGGAGAAGTTCTTCACATCCGGGTCAGCAGGGAGAATGTGTCGCTCATTTTCTGCATCCGCAATATCTGGTATTTCCACCTCGACTTCGGTGTACTGCCCCTCAATATGCTGTACCGCTTCGGCAAGCTGGTCTGCCAGCACTGCGCCCTCGATGGGGTGCACGGTGCATTCCTCACGGCCATACTGAGTGCTTTCAGAAGTCAGCTCACCCAGCACCATCTCCGGGTGGTCTACGAAATATTGGTTGATGGCAAAGCCATCTTCCGTTTTGCCAAGCTGCACCCAGTCCGGCTCATGGTCGATAGGGCGGTCACGTTTTTGGAGGAAAATAATATCGCTGACGACTTCCGTTCCGGCGTTGGCCTTGAACGCACTGTTCGGCAGCCGGATAGCACCCAGCAGATTAGCACGTTCAGCAATGTGTTTGCGGGCAGAAGAATCCTTGCTGTCCAGTGTGTAGCGGCTGGTGACAAAGGCCACGATGCCGCCCGGACGTACTTGGTCGATAGCCTTGGCGAAGAAATAGTTGTGGATGCTGAAACCAAGTTTGTTGTACGCCTTGTCGTTTGCCCGGTATTGGCCAAAGGGAACATTACCCACGGCAAGGTCATAGAAATCGCGGCGGTCAGTGGTTTCAAATCCAGCAACTTTAATGCTGGCTTCCGGGTAGAGCTTTTGTGCAATGCGGCCTGTGATGCTATCCAGTTCCACGCCGTATAAGCGGCTGTCCTGCATGGTGTCCGGCAGCATACCAAAGAAGTTGCCCACGCCCATGCTCGGCTCCAGAATGTTGCCGCTGCGGAAGCCCATTTTTTCGACTGCATCATAGATAGCGCGGATAACGGTTGGGCTGGTGTAGTGGGCATTCAGAACAGAACTACGGGCAGCAGCATATTCATCTTCGGAGAGCAGTCCTTTCAGTTCGGTATACTCTTTTGCCCAGTTGTCCTTGTCAGGGTCAAAGGCATCCGGCAGACCACCCCATCCAACATACTGCGAAAGCATTTCCTGCTCCTCGGCGGTGGCTCCACGGTGTTCCTGCTCCAACTGGAACAGGGTGCGGATGGCGGCAATATTCCGGGCGTATTTCTGTTTTGCACCGCCCTCGCCCAAATGATCGTTCGTGATGTGGAAGTTTCCGGCAGCTTCCGGCACAGGTTCGGCGTTCAGAGCTTCGTCTGCGGCAGCGGCATCCGGGAAAGTCTGCCACTCGCCGTTGACTTCCACGGAAATGGGCAGCTTGTCCAGTTCTTCATCGGAGAGTTCCGGCTCATCCTGCCGCAGACCATCCTCGAACTGCTGCCTGTTCAGAACCTCATTGCTCCATGAATAGCCCTGCGCGCTGGTGTCGATGCGCACATCGGTTTCGCCTACATAGCCGATAGTGCCTTCGATGGTTCGTGTGGGCAGATCTACAACAACGGAATCGCCAACCTTGTAATCAACTGCCTTTTCGGGAGCAGCATCAAGGGCTTCGTCCTGCTGTTCGTACAATTCCCGGACAACAGCCAGAGGTTCTTCTCGGAAAATCGGCATCCGCATATCGGCCAGTGCCATATCCTGCAAGGAAACCTTGTCCTTATCAAAGTCCACGCCATCAATCCGAAATTTCCGACCATCCATATTGATAACGGAGTCGATGGGCAGATAGTCCTCTTTGCGCAGATACTTGGTCTGATGGTGAGTGCCATCTTCGTTTAACCCGGCAAGGTAAACATCATTGCCAGCAGACCATAATTCTTTTGACTTTCTTGCCCATAAGCGAGGAGAAAAGCCTGTGACCTGAACTTCGCCCAGTGCGGTTTCTCTCGTGAACAAAGCACTGTTGATGATTTTTGCGACCTTGGCGGCATCTTCTCCATAGAACATAAAATTTCCGCCAGCTTCAAATCCAACGAGAGTGTCCGGGTGCTGTTCCTTTAATGCCGTGTATTCGGCAGCACTGGCAGCGTTCAGTTCAAGAGGAAACTCGATGGTTCGTTTCTCTTTGTCTGACAGATAGCGGTCAGACTGAATCATCAGGTCGATATACTTTTCGACCTGATTCCAGCGGAGAAGCACTTTCTGATGGTCTGGATAGTGTTCAAACGTCAGACCCTTGCTATCATGGTCGAGCCAACCACTGCTTCCGTCCAGATAGGTGTGCGAGGAACCGCCGGGGCCATGCGGTGCATATTCTTTCGCAAGTGCTTTTGCCCGAAGGCTTCGGTCAGGCTGCAACTGATAAATTTTCCAGATCCGAAGTTTGCTGTTTTCAAAGTTAGAACCTCTCCGCAGCGCGTTTTCGATCTCAGCCTGTGGCAAAGAAAAAGCGGAGGACGATTTCTCGTTCTCCGCTTGGTCGATGGATTCAATTTGTTCGGCTTCGGTGGGAATGTGGGCATCGAAGAAACTTAGCTGTAAATCAGCTCGTTCATCACCAGTTCCTCGGCCTGTGCTTTCAGGCTGTTCATGTGCTGCACCCACTCCATCTGATACTGCTCCTTGTTCGGAGCCGGGTTCTGTTTCAGCAACTCCTGCATGGTCTGCCGCATCCGGCTCTCTGCGGTTTGCTCCACCTCCAACAGGTGCGGATGCAGAGTTCCCGACAGAAGCATCGAGTTGTACAGCACCGGGCGATGCTTCATCAGGTAAGTCCGGCGCAGTCGCCCGTACTTGCCCAGTGTTTTCTCCTGCCGGGGCAGGGTCAGGTTCGGGAGCTGATAATCCCCGATGGTCGAGTAGGTCACGTTCCTGCTGTTCGTATTCATATTGGCTCCTTTCTGCATTTCGGCGGCGAATGGTCGTCTTTACGGTTCTTTCGATGCTGCGCAGCAGTTCACGGCTGCAATCACTGACTGCCGTACCCAGTGCGTACACAGCGGCAGGAGTGGAAAAGGAGAAGATGGCCTGAAAATCGTCCCGGTCAAAATGTCCTTCCGGCTCAAAACCGCAGCGTTCAAGGACAGCATAGGTGATGCTGATTGCGGCGGCACTCTTGAACTGGAACTCCTGTCCGGCTTCATCATAATCCATCAGGAGAGAACCGTCAACGATGTCGAGGATGTCACCGCAGCTGTTATCCCAGTAGGAATCCACCAGCTTACCGCAGATGTCCGCGATTTGCTGGGTGATTCGTTCATGCCTAACACCGTACTCTCTGGCAAGCATTTCCGAAACAGGCTGAACCAGATCGGGACCGAGCTGCCATACTTCTGGATCACGCGAATTACGCCGTACTCCAGTGTCGCTCACATCGAAAACGTAGTGCAGACGCGGAACACTGCTGGACTGGTCTAACAGAGCGATGCCCTTGGAGCCACGCCGGACATAGCGGTTCATGCGGTCATTCCAGAGGTCGAAACTGGCGCAGGCGGTGGCATCAGGCCGCTGGGCGTAAATCATAAGCTGGTCGGCAAAGTTGTACTTGTACAGCCGGGATGCTGTGGTCAGGTAGTCCGTCCAGTTTTCCCAATACCGGGTCAGTTCCTTTGCCGTTTGCTGTGCAAGGTTCAAGTATTCTTGCGTTTTATTTGGCATTGCGTTCCTCCTTTCGATTTTAGGATATAAAAAGAGCGACCTTTGTAAAGGCCGCTCTCAGGAAAATAGCGTTCGGATGTATCGTGATTTCCAATAAATTAGTAAAATTAAAAGGATTTAGTCGGAATTTTGCAACAATCTCTTATACCAGTCGATTTCATAGCAATTCTCAAACGAATTTGTGGCGCGGCCTAATATTCCTTGAACATTTCCTTTATAAATATTCTCCACAACGTTACTTGTGGTTTCAGCAGCGATTCCAACCAATAAGCCAATAGTTCCGCGTAGATAATTTTCAGAAATAATAATCTTTTTGCCTTCCAAAAGAGTACTTTGAGGATTTTCTCTTATATATTTCTTGTCAACTCTACCGGAATTATGGATTATGGCATTTCGTCTTCCTAAAATCTCACTATATAGAGAAATGGCTAAACGGTATTTGGAAGAAAAAAGTGTTCCCAACTCTAATTTGCACTTATCTTTCAAAAACACATCAGCAGGATTTCCATAGAAAATACTTCGGACCTTTTCTTCAGCAAGCGTGTCAATCATTTCGTCACGCGTGCTACAACTTAAAATCAATTGGAATGCCTTAGAGGTTTCGGTTTCAGAATCAGATCCCTTCATCTTTTGAGGATAGTCTATAAACACAACCTTAGCTAAAGAGGAAATATATACTTCAAATCGCCCAACAGAATTGATGAAATGACTTCTTGAATTGCCACCGCTCAAAAACCTAGTTTGCATTCCGCCAGCATCAACAATAGTTTTATGCAATACACTGTCACTTAATAGGCTATTAAACTCAAAAGGTTCTTTAGTCGGCTTTCTTATGCAATGATTCAAGTAAGCATACTCTTCCCACTCATTATACATATCTTGTCGAAAGATACGATACTGATTGTGTATTTGTTGGACTTTAACTAAATCCATCTAAAACCTTCCTCCTTCATTTACTATATGTGATGCTACTAGTATATCACATATTTGAGGGAAGAAAAGATATTCATACTACTTATTGGCCATAAAAATTCAGTCGAGCGGAAATTCCAGCTCGGCAAACTCGGCATCGGTCATAAGTTTCAGCTTTTCAATGACCTGTTCGGACAGTTCTCTCAGGGCAGTTTCATCAGGCATCAGGTAACACTGCATCAGCCGCAGCTCCTGCATCAAACCCGGCCGGGAGCCGGAATTGTAGAGCATCATCAGCGTCAATTCTTCGCCATTAAAGTTCATGAGCATCCCTCACTTTCCGGCACCCAACGGGGCTGCACTCCGGGGCATCGCATTTTTCTTTTGCGCCAGCCAGTGAAGCCAGCTTTTCCAGCGTGGAAGGGCGGCTGTTTAGTCCCAGTTCTTCGGCTTCGGCGGCTCTGTCCATGATAAAATCGTAGTCCTGTATCAGCCGCCGACCTTTTTCCATGTGATGTGCTTCCAGAATTTCTTCCCGGACTTCCTGAATCGTCAGCTCCGGCGCGTCGATTTGGCCGCTGTCCATCGCAGAGTAATCGCTGTGATAGAGGGTGTAATCCCAGCCATCGTCACAGGACTGGATGGCAATATAGCCTTTTCCGCCTAGTTCCCATGCACCTGTTTCATCCTGTGTCTGGATTTCCGGGTAATAGCTGGCTCCATTGCGCTCCATGACCTCGGCAAACTGGCAGATGTGGAACATATCGCCCAGTCCACCAACATCAAAATGATACTCGTCCCAATGTTCCAGCCGTGTTGTGAAACTTCGGCCATCCGGGTAGTCCACCTGAATCACACTGCCATTGGGAACACGGTATAAGTCCTTGTAGTTGCTGTCGATGAGCCGCACATCATTCATAGTAATGGACGGATCTTCCCAGATACGCCGCTTGCGAATGCCGGAATCCGGGATGTTGTCGAGGATTCTCACACTTTCAAGCTGGATAGCCCTGCGAGGATCATCGGATAGTTCAAAAAGGAACCAGTTCCGGGCGGCAGGAATAGCATTTCTGCCATCGGGCGGCAGATGCTCAAAGGGAATCTGTCCCTTTTCCAACGGCAGCAGGGTCAGCTTGTCATAGGTGGCGTAGCCAACGCCGGAAGTATTTTCCCGCAGATGCAGGTATTTTTCGTTGTTCAGCAGATAAACGGCTTCATCCTGTACCCTCATCAGCGGCCACCCTCAAATTCCAGCGAAAACTTGCTGCGACCATCGGCTTCGGTAGACAGCAGGACAGTGGCGTTGTATACCTTGCCCTTGGCACTCTTGCAGTCCTTCAGACGGACGCGGTCATCCCGCAGCAGCTTGTCGGCCACATGAGCATCCAGCCGTTTACCCAACCTCTTGAAGAAAGCATTGTCTTTCCACAGCACGAAACGGCACTCCCTGTTCTCACAGAACCAGCCCTTTTCACGCTCCACAACATTTGCACCGCAGTTCGGGCAGATACCAATAATCTTGTTTTTCATAAGCGCATTCACCCCTTTTTTCATTTCCGTGTTCTTTACCAGTTCGGTAATCATCGTATTGATCTCAGTCATAAATTCACTCGGCTCCATTTCGCCACGTTCGATTTGCAGCAGTTTTGTTTCCCAATCGGCGGTCATTTCCGGGGACTGAATTTCTTCGGGCATTACGGTAATAAGGGCTTTGCCCTTGTCGGTAGGCAGCAGCACCTTGGTTTTCTTGTTGCCCTTGCGTTCCAGAAAACCCTTCTGCACCAGTTTTTCGATGGTGGCGGCTCTGGTTGCCGGGGTGCCGATGCCTTGACGTTCCACGCCCTCCGGCATACTGTCCGCACTGGCGGTTTCCATAGCGTGCAACAGAGTGTCCTCAGTAAAATGCTTCGGCGGGGTCGTTTGCCCCTCCTTTAGCTCGGCGTTGAGAATGCCGCACTCGTTTTCCGCTGCATTGGGCAGGGCGGTGAGTTCCTGTTTTCGGTTCAGGATGTCTGCCAGTACCTTGCGCTCCACCGCTTTCCAGCCTTCTTCCAGAACCTCCTTGCCCTTAGCGGTAAATTCCTCCCCGGCGCAGATGGTGGTCAAGGTGGTTTCTGCATAGCAGTAAGGTTCACCCACGGCGCAGAGCAGCCGTGCAGCAATCAGCCGCAGGACATTCCGCTCCCCGGCAGGGAGGGCGGCAAGGTCTGCGTTTGCCATGCTTTTCGTAGGCAGCAACGCATGGTGGTCGGTGACTTTGCTGCCATTGATGATCTGCTGCACATGGATGGGAAACGGTTCCTCCACGGCAAGCGCCCTGCCCGTGTCCGTCACCAGCCCCGGCAGGGATGCCGCCATATCCTCCGTCAAAAAGCGGCTGTCCGTGCGGGGGTAGGTGATGAGCCGTTTTTCGTAAAGACTTTGGGCATAATCCAAGGTCTGCTGCGCCGTAAATCCCAACAGACGGTTTGCATCCCGCTGCAATGCGGTAAGGTCATAGAGCTGCGGCGGGCTTTCGGATTTCTCCTTGCGTTCCATCTTCTGTACCGTGACACGTCCCTCCTTTCGGCATTTGGAAAGCAGCAGTTCGGCATCCACTTTCTGTGCAAACCGCTTGCTGGATGCGGTGCCGCCGTCTGCAAGGGTCAGGGCAACCGTGTAGAATTTTTCCGGTACAAAGGCGGCAATGGCGGCTTCCCGCACCACCGTCATGGCAAGCACCGGGGTCATAACTCGTCCCACCGCCAAGGGCTGGTTGTACAGGCACGAAAAAAGCCGGGACGCATTGATGCCGACTATCCAGTCGGCGCGTTCCCGGCATAAAGCCGCCTCATACAAGGCATCGTATTCAGTTGACGGTTTGAGGTGGGCAAAGCCTTCCCGGATGGCGTTTTCCTCCATGCTGGACAGCCATAGGCGAGAAAAGGGCTTTTTGCAGCCTGCTTGCTGGTAGACAAGGCGGAAGATCAGTTCGCCCTCACGCCCTGCATCTGTAGGATAGTTCTCGGAGGTGACTTTTCTGACATTGTTACTCGATGGCATC
>ENA-OYYH01001030-OYYH01001030.1-human-gut-metagenome-genome-assembly--contig:-NODE-1030-length-12049-cov-4.914791_pt1 | contig 12049 bp, 13 predicted proteins | sample MGYA00243245_ERZ653439 | MGnify/ENA primary metagenome ERZ653439 (study PRJEB26926, sample SAMN06165028) | human gut metagenome | biome: ENVO:00009003; feature: ENVO:2100002; material: ENVO:00002003... | reverse complement strand
ACGAGATTACTACGCGTCTCGTGGGCTCGGAGATGTGTATAAGAGACAGGGGTCGTGAAGCCATCCTGCGGGTACACGCGAAGAAGATCAAAATCGCCGACGACGTGGACTTCAAGCAGATCGCGCGGATGGCCTCCGGCGCGTCCGGCGCGGAGCTTGCCAACATCGTCAACGAAGCGGCGCTGCGCGCCGTCCGGGACGGACGGAAATTCGCCACCGAGGCGGACATGGAAGAGTCCATCGAGGTGGTCATCGCGGGCTATCAGAAGAAGAATGCCATCCTTACCGACAAGGAAAAGTGGACGGTTTCCTACCACGAAATCGGCCACGCGCTGGTCGCGGCTATGCAGACCCATTCCGCCCCGGTGCAGAAGATTACCATTATTCCCCGTACCTCCGGTGCGCTGGGCTATACTATGCAGGTGGAGCAGGGGAACCACTATCTGATGACCCGGGAGGAGCTTCTTGACCAGATCGCCACCTACACCGGCGGTCGTGCGGCGGAGGAAGTCAAGTTCGGCACCATTTCCACCGGCGCATCCAACGACATCGAGCAGGCTACCAAGATGGCCCGGGCCATGATCACCCGCTACGGCATGAGCGAGGACTTTGACATGGTGGCGCTGGAAACCGTCACGAACCAGTATCTGGGCGGAGACGCGTCTCTGGCCTGCTCCGCGGAGACGCAGGCGAGCATTGACCGGCAGGTAGTCGCTCTGGTGAAGAAGCAGCACGAAAAGGCGAAGAACATTCTCACGGAAAACAGGCAGAAGCTGGATGAACTGGCAAGCTATCTGTACGAAAAGGAAACCATCACCGGTGAGGAATTCATGAAGATCCTCAACGGCTGACAGCCGCATCTTTTCGGCAGGAAGAAAGGCACTATCGCACTATGAAAATCGCAATCGCAACGGATACCAACAGCGGAATTACCGCCATGGAGGGCGAAAAGCTGGGCGTTTTTGTTCTGGCCATGCCCGTCAATCTGGAGGAAACCATCCACTACGAGGGCATCGACATCACGTCGGAGCAGCTGTATGACGCCATGCGGCAGCACCGGGATGTCTCCACCTCCCAGCCGTCGCCGGGGCAGCTCATGGAGCTGTGGGACGGAATTCTGGCAAAGGGCTATGATGAGATCGTGTATATTCCCATGTCCAGCGGCCTGAGCGGCTCCTGTCAGAGCGCCGCTCTGTTCGCGCAGGACTACGACGGCAGGGTGCAGGTGGTGGATAATCACCGCATCTCCGTCACCCAGAAGGAGTCGGTCATCAGCGCCCTTCGTCTGGTCGAGCAGGGGTATGACGCGGGACAGATCAGGGACTTCTTGGAAAAGCACGCCTATGATGCCAGCATCTACATCACCGTGGATTCCATGGAGTACCTGAAAAAGGGCGGCCGGGTCACGCCCGCCGCGGCCACGCTGGCGACGGTGCTGAACCTCAAGCCGGTTCTGACCATTCAGGGGGACAAGCTGGACGCCTTCGCCAAGGTACGGGGCATGAAGCTTGCCGAGAGCAAAATGATCGAAGCAATTCATCAAGACCGGGCGGAACGTTTCAAAGACGTCCCGGAGTCCCGCCTCCTGATCGAAACCGCCGGAACGCTGGAAAACGGCGAACTGGCAGAGCACTGGCGTCAGCAGGTGCAGGCGGAATTTCCCTTTGCGAAGGTGAGTTACGCCAACCTGCCGTGCAGCATCGCCTGCCACTTGGGCATGAATTCCGTTGCCGCCGTCATCATGACGGAAGAAGTGCAGCGGGCAGACTGAAATACAACAAGGCCGGTGAAAACCGGCCTTATTTCATAATCACGGAATAGAAAGGTGCTGAGATTCATGAAATTGAGAAACGCGGCAATCTTTTTCCTGCTTCTGGCCTTACTTCTACCTGCATGCAGTCAGCAGCCAGATGAGGAAATTGACCCCATGCGGGAGCAGCTTCAGAAACGGTGTGGAGAAATTGCGTCAGTTTGCAGTGAGACATACCGCAGAGCAGACAAGACAGGAACGACCCTTTCGCAAAGCACCATTGATGAAATGGAAGCCGCCATGTATGACGCCGGACTGGACGTGATCGACACAAGTGGGGAATATCCTGCGTACCTGATGACAGCAGATAGATTCCGGGATTTCTGGCAGAACGTTCAGAGCGGAAAAACGGCGGAGCAGGAGACCATTACCGTCAGGGAAACCGGCACGTTTACCTATCAGCTGTTTACCGATGGGGACGGTGACGCCTGTGTTTACAGCATGGATTACCCGATGGGCGGCGGCTCGGAAGTGTATTATGAGAAGCAGGAAATTCTGGAATGGAATCTGACGGACAAAGGAAATTTCTATTACCGGCTCTATCCGACCGGGGACAAGCACTATGCCGATTTTTCCCTGATCCGGCTGGAAGCGCCCGACCCGGAGCTGTGCGATCTGAACAGAAAGTACGTCATGGCAGGCGGATACATTGGCACGAATATGTATCTTACAGACTGGAATGAGGATAATTTTGAAAACCTCAGCTTCAATGATATGTGGGAGTATCTGTATTATGATACTTACGGCGAGCGGTTTCAGCCGGATGGATACTCCTATATCAGGGAGCAATGCTGCTATGAGATACCCGCGGAGGAATTTGAGAAGGTAATCCTGCCCTATTTCGACATTGACCTCGACAAGTTCCGGGAGTTGGCGCATTACAGCGGGGAAGGGGACTATTACCCTTGGCGGCAAATCGAAACCAATGATTATGTATTTCTGCGTTATTACATGATCGAGCCGGAAGTGACGGCCTGTCAGACGGACGAGGACGGAACAATCACACTGACCGTGGAAATGTTGTCCACCGATCTGAAAACAGACTGCCTGTTTGCCCATGAACTGACGGTCAGGCCGTTGGAGAACGGGAAATTCCAATTCGTCGGAAACAGAGTGACTTACCAGACAGAATATGGTCTGCCGTTTTGTCAACCCAGACTTTGCTGGAAGAAGACCACATAAGCTCGCATGGGTACAGGGAGACAAACTAAACTGTATGTTATGCTGAAAACAGGCCGCTTTGGATGGAACGCATCCAAAGCGGCCTGTTTTGGCAGTCAATATTATATTAATGTTCTTTCGCCTCAAAGCCATGTATCCAGTCGGAGCAGTGATAATAGATAAAATAAATCACCGAACTGACCGACCATGTAAGCGGATAGGCCCAATAGATGTACTGAATTTCGTGTACGATGTGCATGACTGTCGTGATATAGACAATGCGCAGTGCGCACCAGGTTGCCAGCATGATCGTCATGGGTACGAAAGCCTTGCCCGCACCGCGGCAGACCGAGGCGACGGCGTGGGAATAGGCCAGCAGGCAGTAGAACAGCGCAATGGTTCGCGCCTGCTGCGTGCCGAGGGCGATGACCTCCGGAGTCGGCGTAAAAATCGAGATCAGCTGCGGCGCGAAGACATACATGCCCACGCCAATCAGCTCCGCCAGCGTGATGGAGACCAGAATGCCGAAGCGCGCGCCCTTCTTCGCACGATCATACTGCATCGCTCCGAGATTCTGGCCGGTGTAGGTAGTCAGAGCCATCGTAAAGCTCGTGATCGGCAGGAAAGCAAAGCCCTCCAGCTTGGAATACGCGCCGTATCCGGCCATGGCCAGCTTGCCGAAAGAGTTGATATTGCTCTGCAAAATGACGTTCGCCAAACCGATGACCGAGTTCTGCACGCCGGACGGCAGGCCATAGCGCACCATCTGTCCCAGCATCTCCCTGTCGAAGCGCAGTTTGCGCCACTGGAGCTGATAGGGCATCCCTTTCTTGCTCAGGTGGATCAGGCAGAGCACCATGCTGATAGCCTGCGAGATCGTCGTAGCGACCGCCGCTGACCATACGCCCCAGTGGAAGCCAGCGATGAAGAGCAGGTCGAGGGCGATGTTGATGAGGGACGAGAGAATCAGGTAGTAGAGCGGACGGCGGCTGTCACCAAGGGCGTTCATGATGCTCTTGCAGGCGTTGTAGAGCACGACGGCCAGCACGCCTGTAAAATAGTAGCGGAAATAGGAGATGGCCTCCGGCAGAACCTCCGGGTCAGTTCCCATCCAGCGCAGGATCGTCGGCGTGAAGGCGACGCCGAAGACCGTCAGCAAAATACCGCTGCACATACTGACGAGGATGTTTGTATGGATGGCACGGGAAACACGGTCGTGGTCGCCAGCGCCGAAATAGCGCGAAATGGTGACGCTTGCGCCCATGGTCACGCCCACAAAGAAGCTGATGAGCAGGAAAATCAGCGGTCCGGACGAACTGACGGCTGCCAGCGCCCCGTCGCCGAGGAAACGGCCGACGATCAGCGTATCCGCCGTGTTGTAAAGCTGCTGAAATATCTGGCTGAGCAGCACAGGGACAGCAAACGATACGATCAGCCGCCACGGGTTGCCGTGCGTCATGTCCCGGGTCGTACTCTGCACAAAACATCCTTCCCTTCCCAACGGAATTACCGCGCCGCAGCGCAGTAACCTGTATCATAGCAAATTCCGTCGAAAAAAGCAAGTCTGTACCCCGCCCAATGTACCACATCTTGCAGGTATTACGTATCATTGCAGCTTATTCGGAAATTCCCCAACGAGATCGCTTCCATGCACCAGTGGATCAACGGTCTGGAAGCGGACATGGCCCTGCTGAAAGACAAAACCCAGCCAAATGCGGATGGGTTCTGCCCCATGGTGATAGGCGGGCAAACCTACACCGAAAAGAAAGCTGCCGGCACCGCACTCTTGGAAGCCTGCAACGCCCTGACCAGTACCGACCCGGTCCCCCTTGGTTCTTACCGGGGATTTAAGCTGACACTCTGCTTTGACAGCTTTGAAAAGCTGTTCAAAATATCCATGCAGGGTACGCTGACCTACAAAGTTGGTCTTGGAACGGATGTGTTTGGCAACATTCAGCGTATGGATAACCTGCTGGAAAGTATGCCCACACGGCAGCAGGACTACAAGGAGAAGCTGAAAAACTTGGAAATCCAGGTGGAGATTGCCAAGCAGGAGGTAGAAAAGCCCTTCCCCAGAGAGGAGGAACTGAAAGAAAAATCTGCCCGGCTGGATCAGCTGAATATTCTGCTGAACATGGACAAGCGGGAAAATGAGATCGTAGACGGAGTGCCGGACGAGGGCGAAATCCAACCCCAGCGGGAATCCCGTGGATGGGACAGGTAAATACTCCGCACAGTTGTCACCCGGCTTGGAATGCGGTATTATGGGAGAAAAAAGCAAAGGAGCTGTCCATGATGCTGTTTGCCAAAAAGAAAATGCGTTATGTAATCCTGAACGATTCCGAGCTTCGCCTTGCAAAGTACGCCCTCATTCAATTCCACAACAAGCTCATTGCCAAGGGGCTGCCCACCGAAGATGTGAACACGCTCCTATTGAAGCTATACAAGTAAACAAATCCACCACTTTGGAAATTAGATGTCACTTTTTCTTTGATTTTGTAAAAATGTGAACACTTCTGAAAAAGTCGCTCATTTTTTGTGAATACTCTTGAAAAAGTCACCCATATTTTGTATAATGTCTTTTACAAAGGAGCGTGAAGCAAATGGGCGAACTCTACTTGAAACGAAAAATTGACCTATTCTTGAGTGAGTGGAAGAAAAATCCGGAACGGAAGCCTCTTATCGTAAAGGGACCCCGACAGGTTGGTAAAACGGAATCGATCCGACGCTTTGCTGCCCAAAGCTACGAAAGTGTTATTTACATTAACTTTGTCGAGGAGCCAAAGTATAAGCTGATCACGGAAGATGGCTATCGGGCAGAAGACATCATCAAAAATATCTCTCGCATTGATCCATCTAAACGGTTTCAGCCAGAGAAAACAGTCATTATATTTGACGAAATACAGGACTTTGCGTCAATTGCCACGTCTCTGAAATTTTTCAAGATCGATGGCCGCTTTGATGTAATATGCAGTGGATCCCTGCTTGGAATCAATTACAGGGAAATTGAAAGCAACAGCGTTGGGTATAAAACAGACTACACCATGAGTTCTCTGGATTTTGAGGAATTCCTGTGGGCAAAGGGGTATCGCACAGATGCAATTGAGGATATGCTTCGACACATGGAAACCTTGAAGCCGTTCAATCAGCTGGAAATGAATCTGTACAGTGGTTTGTTCCTGGACTATTGCATCCTTGGCGGTATGCCGGCAGTTGTTCGGCAGTATATCGAGCGGGGAACATTTGAGGGTTCATTGGAAACGCAGCATCAGCTGCTGGAGGATTATCGGGAGGATATTCGCAAATATGCCGATGGGATGGATCAGGGGCGTATCCTGAACGTCTTTGAGCAGATACCAAATCAGCTGGCGAAGGATAACAAGAAATTTCAGATTTCAAAAGTCGCCCACGGAGCCAGATTTAAGGATTACCGTGGATGTATCGAATGGTTGCGGGATTCCGGGATCGTGCAAATCTGTTATTGCCTGAATCATCCAGAGCTTCCGCTTCGAGGAAACTATGATGACAGCAAATTTAAGCTCTACTTTTTCGATACTGGATTGTTTGTGGCAATGCTGGATGACGAGGCGCAGGAAGATTTGCGGGCCAACAAAAACCTGAATGTATATAAGGGAGCACTTTATGAGAACATTGTGGGCGAGGCCCTGGTGAAAAGTGGGTATCAGCTTTTTTACTACAAAAAAGAAGATTCTACCCTTGAGCAAGACTTCTTTGTACGAACACAGCAAAATCTCATCCCAATTGAAGTAAAAGCAAAACGGGGTACTGCAAAATCGTTGAAAACGCTGATTTCCAGTAAAAGCTATCCCGATATTGCTTATGGTATCAAGTTGACAGCGGGAAACATTGGCTATAGCGATCAGATACTGACATTCCCATACTTCTGCGCATTTCTTTTAAGGGAATACCTGAAACAGGGGATGCCGCATATTCCAGAACAGGAATATAGTGATCATTCATCTGAGCAAAATGATTGACCCCGTGATGTACCCCGCAATAATAGAAACCAAGAATTGGCATCTGCCTTCACTGGCAGGTGCTTTTTCTATATTCAAACGGAAAGGAAGTTGATTTTATCACCAATCTGCTGCAATTAAAGATCACGCTGTTTCACAAGGAAAAATATCATTTGCTGCGTCTGACGCTGAACGGTGTCGAGGCGGTGTCAGAGAAGTTCACCGATCCGGCAGAGGCGGAACAGGCAGCGGCGGCGTGCAAGGGTGCGGTCACCACCTGTACTTCCGTCACAAAGGAGAAGAAGAAGGAACAGCCGCCGAAGCTCTATGATCTCACCACCTTGCAGCGGGAGGCGAACCGCCTGTTCGGATACACGGCGAAGCAGACCCTTGACTACGCCCAGAGCCTCTACGAAAAGAAGCTGCTGACCTATCCCCGCACGGACAGCCGGTATCTGACCTCCGACATGGCGGAAACAGCCTCCTGCGTCATCCATCTGGCGGCGAAGGTGCCGCCCTTTGACGGGATCAGCAACTTCTTCCCGCTGGTGGAGGCCATGATCTCCGACAACATCGACTATTTCGTATTTGAGCCCAATATCCACGATCTGAACGATCTGGGCTGGCGGTATCTGGCACAGCACATGGATACGCCGTTACCCCCGGAACTTCTGAAAGCGATCGACCCTGTTCCTTTTGGCAAGTACGCCATGCAGGAGGAACAGGGTCATTTTACGGAACTTCTGTCCGACCCGTTGGCGCAGCTCGCTTTCCTCTCGCATGACCTCTGGATTGAAATATCTCTCCATCGGCAGGCCGCAGATTTTTACAAGCTGTATGATGACCGGCAGGCTGGGGATCGTGCCCTCGTTTTCAATGTTGGCAAGATACCTGGTATCAATATTCACCTTTTCGGCTAAATCTTTTCGTGCAAGGTTCTTCGCCTTCCGTGCTTCTTTTACATCTGCACCGAAGGTTTCAAAGCCAGGGCAGTCTTTAACTTTTGCCATTTAACATCACCCACATACATTGTATATTTCATGGTTTGCACATGGAATGATGCCATATCCACTCTATCTACATTTTATATTTCATGTCTTAGTATTGCTATCATTCGGCTGACCGTATATAATAATGACAAAGGAATTTTTACGGGAGGATAGCAAAATGCTTGAATATATCTCTGCCCCAGAAGCAGCGAAAAGGTGGGGGATTTCTGAACGGCGCGTACAAAAACTGTGCGAAGAAAATCGAATACCGGGTGTTGCAAAATTCAGCCGTATGTGGTTGATACCAAAGGGCGCTGAAAAGCCTGTGGATGGACGGCTAAAAAGAACATAAGGAAAATCTTAATAATTTCTCATGCAATCCATTGTGAATATAGTGGTTATATTTGTTATACTTAATCGAGTATGAGAAAAAGGAGTTAAAAATTCTGTACGGGCTTTTACATACTTAGAAGAAACCGCTTTGACAGAAAGCAAATCTCGGTAATACTTGTCCATGATTCTCGGCGTGACATCCTCCAGCTTCATATCACCGATGAGGGGACGAATATAGTTTGCAATCAGGCTCTTTCTGCTTTCATAGGTAGACATCGCCCAGGTGTTCACACCATAGATTGACATATACTCATCCAAAAGATCATTGACGGTTTTAGCAGAAGGGGGAATAAAGGTTCCGGACTCCTGCTCATATTCAACCTGCAACTTCCTTTTCTTTGCTTCGGCATTCGTTTCAAAGGTTTCCCACTTCTGACGCTTGTTGCCGTTCTCATCGGTGTATGTATAAACCACAGAATACTTCTTTTTTCTCTTAACGATAGATGCCATGTAATCAGCTCCTTTCCTGTCTATCTTCCGCTAACTGGTAGCGGGTCTGATTGTGATACCATTTTTCAAAGCTCTCTTTGGTAGCTCGCTTATACCTGCCAACCTTGATAAGCTCAAAATCTTCATTGGCAACGATATAGTAAATGGTCTGACGATGTACCCCAAGCATTCTTGCCATTTCCGGCAGACCGTAGGTGGATGCCATAATATCTGCATCCAGTTCCTGATCCTCTACCGTGCGGTAATCGGTTTGAGAAGCATACCATCTTTCAAAGCTCTCCTTTGTCACTCTGCGCTTGCCCAGGACATCGACCACATCAAAATGCCCTTTGGCAACCAGTTCGTAAGCAGTCGCTTCTTTCAGCCCAAGGCGCTGTCCAAGCTCCTCCATTGAATATGTAGTTTTCTTCAATTCCTCGCCGGGAGGGGTTCCATCGACCTTCTGGTATTTGAACTGATTGGCATACCATTCTTCAAAGCTGTCGATCATCACCCTCATGGTGTTGCCGACAAGAATGGTTTTGAAGTAATTCTTCTTAATGAGCCAGTATGACTCCGTTTTACCAAGACCGAGCATCCTGCCCATTTCCAGAACAGACATACTCGTGCGTTTTCTCATTTCCGCCATCGTACAACCTCCTATGTAAAAAATGTAGCCATGTGTTTCTTGTCATGGCTACATTTTATCGAACTCTCAATATGTTTTGAAGTTTGTCGCCGGGTTGTACGACACCCTTGACAAATCTTACATTTGATGATCCAACCACTCATCAAAACTCTTTTTGGAGATTCTGATACTGCCACCGATGCGGACGCTATGGAAAACTTTCTTTTTCACAAGGTTGTATGCGCTGGTTCTGCTGATGCCCAGAATATCCTGAATCTCATCAACCGTATAGGTTCTCTTATCAAACTGAACTGCGTTAGCAGCCATCGCTTCTTCGGTGCGCTGATTCATGGCAGCGATTCTTTCTTCAAACATTTATGTTCACTCCTTCGCTCTCTTTGCTTTATGTTTTGGGGAACGCTTTTTCAGCTGTTCCATTGCCAGGCTGACAGATAAGGCTTTCTCAATCGCTACCATTTCACGGGGCGTTACCTTACCTAAGTAATTATCAATCCTGCTTTTATCAATGGTACGAATCTGTTCCAGCTGAACAACGGACGCTTCTTTGAATGCAGGATTGTCGTAAATAACAAAGTGCGTCGGCATATTCGCTTTCTTATGGATTCTGGTGGTGACCGTTGCCACAATCAATGTGGGAGCGTGTTTATTACCGGTATCGTTCTGAATGACGATAACCGGACGGATGCCGCCTTGTTCCGACCCAACTACCGGGTCCAGCTTGGCGCAATAAATATCACCACGGCAATATACCCAATTTTCTTTCATCATGTGCCATGACCTCCTTTCGTTGGCTATGTAATAACTGACTGCCAGAAAGGAATCAGGCAGTCAGTCCAAAAGTCTATGTGTCCCATATTTGCCACGCACCCCTGGGAAAGAGGGCTTACGCCCTCAGGGAATCACCGAACGACTGATTGCGAATCAGTTCCATAGGAATCTAACCTCTGCCGGGTTCTCCGCCAGCTCCGTAGAGAAGTATCTTTAATCCTGTTGCTTTCATGGCCGTATTGGGAGCAACCCAATATTTACAAGCCAGTATTGATCGCTGGCATCGGGAGAGAGACAAGCGCTTAATTTATAGAAGAAAGTCGTTCTGTTTCTCTATCCGATACGTCTCGGCGTACCGCTGATGTGGCTGATGCTCTCGCACCGGCAACAGGAACGTATTCGATGACTGTGTATTCAGTTTTCAAGGATCAAGCAGCCGATTTTCTTTGGCTGTATCTAAATTGTACCTGTTCCTCATGCAAGTTTTTATTGCCTCGTAGGTATAGTTTTGAGGTTATTCACGACCTAAAAATATGTAATCAAGGGTTGTCTCAAAGCGCACAACCAGTTCGATTGCCAAATCAATAGAGATACCTCTGTTGCCGGTTTCAATTCGTGCAATGGTGTTTGCGGCAACACCTAACTGCTCCGCAAGCTGTTCCTGTGTAAGCCCATGTTCCTTTCTCAAGGATTTAATTCTTTTTCCGCTTTCAACCAAGTCGTAATACATTTTCGTTCCTCCGTGTTTTTGAATTTGTGAAGTTGCAAAATCAAAAACAGCGGGAGGAGATCGTGCCCGATTCTCAATACCCTTTGCCATCTGCCTGTCCTCCTTGCAGGCATAAAAAAAGAGCCGGAGTAAATTACTCCAAGCTCTCGTTCATGCCTTTGTGTTAATTATGGGGGAAAATAGGCAGGTATAAAAAAAGCCCCGTACCCATTACAGGCACGAGGCGTAACTCTCTCTATTCAATTTTATGCCGCTATCTCCCAGCATAGCCATTTTAACACTGGACAAGTCGGACTTTCAGTAGGGGAACCGTCGTATTTTCATCGGATTTTAGTCGGACTAAAATCCTGTCTTAGCATTCACAATAACACAATGCTTCTTCCTCCCGGGCACTTTCCAGGAAATCTTTCAATTTAGGAATGGCTGTTCCCCAAAGTGACAGACCAAATAACAGTATCGCTTCTTTCTTTCGGTCATAGTAGGTGCTGCGTTCCATATTCAAAACCTCCAGCATTTCTGATTCCCTGTACTTGAAGCGGTTGAGATATGCCTTTGAGATAATCTCACAGTACAGAGCGCCTTTATCTGGATATTCTCTGATTTTCAACATAGCCATATCTACCAGTTCAATGATCCACTTTGTCTCAAATAAGCTGCGAATGCGTTCTTCAAATCGTTCTCTCGCTTCATCCGGAGCAAAGTTCTCCAGATAAATCAATGCACCATCTAAGCTGTCACCGTAAGTACAAATAAGGGTATCACATACATCATTCGCACGATCAATGGTAGACCAGCACACCTCTCGATATATGGATAAAATCAGCTTTGCTCTTTCATACAGAACCTTCTCGTCAATGTTCTGCATCCGGCAAAGCATTCGAATACTGCTTAATACCTGTGTATTATATCTGCTCATTCAGAATCTCCTTTCAGCCTAATCCATAAAATAAGAATTCCTTTCTAACTCCTGTCACTTGGCTAAAGGGAAACAAATACCATGGGACAAGAATGACTATAACTTCCGATATTTGATTAAAATAACAGAAGTGAAATCGGAAGTTCTTGACTTTATAAAAGTTCCGATATATAATTAAGTGGAACTAATACTTCTGTTCTGGTTCTCATTATAGCATTTTCCAGAAG
>ENA-OYYH01001022-OYYH01001022.1-human-gut-metagenome-genome-assembly--contig:-NODE-1022-length-12078-cov-10.838310_pt1 | contig 12078 bp, 12 predicted proteins | sample MGYA00243245_ERZ653439 | MGnify/ENA primary metagenome ERZ653439 (study PRJEB26926, sample SAMN06165028) | human gut metagenome | biome: ENVO:00009003; feature: ENVO:2100002; material: ENVO:00002003... | reverse complement strand
CACATTCCCACACCCCTCCGCACACCCCCATTTCCCCTCCGACTTTCTCCCGATCCAGAGAGAAAATTTTCTTTCGGCTTTTTGAGCCAAAGGCTCTAGGGGGGCATATATTATCAATATATTTTTTTTACCTTTTCACCTGTCATTATAGCCTGTCCGAAAGGCGTTTGCAAGGGCCTTCGGACAGGCTATTTTCACAGGCTCATGTCACCCCAGGAATGGCCTTTCTCTCGCTGCTGTTCCTGCCGGTAGGACTGATGCTCCGGCAGCAGATCCCGCGCCTTATCGACGAGGTGAAGAAGCTGCTTCGGCAGGTGCCGCTCCAGCATATCCAGCACCCGGTCGATGCCCTTCAGCAGCCGGTCGGAAAAGCTCCGTTCTTCCTCCAGTGCCTCCTTCAGTTCCATGTTCTCATACCGGAGTCGTTCAAGCTGGTTCTGTTTTGCCGCAGCTTCCATCCGATCCATGATAGACGGAACCTTTTTTTGCAGCTCGGACTTGTCTTTTCTCAGCGCAGCATTTTCCTTTTTCAGCTCCACATTTTCCTGCTTCGACGCTGCGCCGCTCATGGCCGCAGCCTTGAGTTCCCTGATCTGCTCCACCGTAACGCCCTTGACAGCTCCTGTGAGCGTTTTTTCCGGTCGGATAGTATCAAAGTCCACCCGCACCCGTTCTGCGGCCTTCAGCGCCGCAGAAGCGCCGGAGAGCGACTTGATTTCCCGCTTCAGCTCCGTCCTCTGCTCCTGCAGGTCTGTCAGCTCCTGCTTGGCTGCCGCCGTCTGCTCTTGCACGGCCTCGGCCTCCTGTATCGCCGCCCGGTACTCCGGCAAGTCCATGTGCCGCCGGTTGCTGCCAAGAGAGATGATTTCAAATTCGTGCTGCTGGGCGATCTCTGTCAGCATGTCCTTCTCCCGATCCATCCAAGCCTTCCATTCGGTCTGTTTCCGGCCAAGCCCGGTAAATCCCTGCTGCTTGAGCGCCTGCTTCATGGACACCCTCGTAGACAGGCCCCGCGTCTGCTCCGTTGCCACTGGGATATAGTCTACATGAAGGTGCGGCGTGGCCTCGTCCATGTGCAGCACCATGTTGAACACCCGGAGATGGGGGTTGCGCTCCTGAAAGGTTTTTGCGAACTCCGTCAGCGCCTCGGCTGCCCGCCGGCCACCCTCCGAGCCGCAGCCGCAGTCGCTGAGATTTCCGATCTGAAAGATGGCCTCATGGAACAGCTTCTCTTGCTTACTCTGCCGGACATGCTCGTAATAGTCCTGGATCTTATCTCTGGTCTTTTTCTTCCCGGCGTTGTAGATCTCCAGCGCCGCGTCAAACAGCTCGTGATAGACCCGCTTCAGATCCTCGTTGACAAAGACGATGTTCTGCCCCGACCGGTCACGGTCTACATTAGCCGCTGTGAACTCCCTGTTATTGTGCCGGATGCTGCCCCGGCCCATCATGCCGGAAATCGTGGTTCCGATACCGCTCACCCTTCCTTTCCTCTGCTCTGCTCTGTTTTTCCGTTTTCGTACTGCTGCTATTTTACCATAGAGCTACCGATAAGACAACCTCTTTGTTACTTTCTTGTGAGAAAGTAACTCAAAAGCACTTTTACACCGCCGCCCCGTTTGGGCGACAGTATAAAAGTGCTTTTGCGCACTCCTGCTGGGGTACTGGAGCTGTCTACGTCTACCGACCGCTTGTGCTGCCGGTCATACGCTGCCTCGCTCCAGAGGGGCGCCGCCCCTGCCGTCTATGATCATCATCTTGCATATTTATTTGATTTAATTTCACAAATTTACTTGCTATTATCATAAAAATTTAGTATGATTTGTTTACGTTCACACCATAGAAAGAGGTGATTCCCATGGGCCGATATACTCGCTCTAAGCATACCCGCCCATTAAAGTGAAAGGAGTATCACTTATGAAAAAGTTCATTTCAATCGTTCTATCTATGTTTATGCTATTCTCTTTGTGCATCCCAGCAACGGCAACCGAGGTTGATACTCTCTATGTCAATGAGTCAGACATTGAAGTGGTTGCAGACAATGCTTTGATTGGAAACCGTCTCTCCTCTGAAGAAACGGAACTTCGCCCTATATTTATCAATGATTTCCGCTATCGGAAAGTAAATGTTTCTACCAGCTATGATTGGTCTCCTTATAAGCGGGTTTCGGACAACCTTATTACAAGCGACGCCGGTGGTGAGCTAAGTTCAACCAAGTCCGTGACTTTTGGAACAGAAGTTACTGGTTCAATCAGCTCTCTTGGTATCTCTACAAGTGCGAGTCTGACCAGCGAGATTGGCTACACTCTTAATGTCGGGGCCAACAAGCGAGTCTACATGGGTTATCGTGTGAGATATGAGATCGAAACAGGCACCAGAGAGTGTTACGATATTGTGACGGGGAAAGTAATAGACCATAATGACTATACTGTTAAAACACCTATATATGGCGAATACAAACTAATCAACTATTCTGATTAGCACCAACATCATCCTATATAATAACTTGTCCTGAAAATTAATTATAAAGGAAGAAGCCAGCTTCTCTGCTGGCTTCTTCCTTTATAATTAATTTCTGATTTCTTTAAGAGCTTCTACAAGATTAAACAGTGAAAACATCAATAAAAAAGTTCTTGCTATCACAACTCCATCAATAGCAAGCGAATATCCATTAAAAGTCAGTACTGATGGATTAAAAAAACAATAAAGAGATATTCCAGCTACAAGACATCTTGCGACCAATAATTCCACCCGTTTCAACATCAAACACCTCTATCTAATACCAAGTTATTAATAATTCATTGTGTTATTTGAAAAAAATACATTTAATCCATGGCTTCTTCTTCGGTGATAATCGTATATCACTCTCGAGATCAGCAGGGTCATCCATAAGCCGCCGCTGCTGAATTGTCCCGGCATGGAGTGCCTGTGCTGCTTGCGCCGTCTGCTGTGCTACCATCAAAGCTGCGCTGCACTCTGACAGCCGAGCGTTCAGCTCTGCGATCTGCTTGTCCTTCACGTCAAGCTGTTCGTTTTTTCGGTCTAATTCTTTTTGCAGCATGGAAATCAGCACCGTTTCAGAGGTTTCGCAAGTTTCGCAACTTGCTTTCGCTGGTTGCGAAACTTGCTTTCGCTCAATGCCCAAATAATGCTGATATATAACGGTTTTCTGGCTTTCGCTGATTGCGAAACTTCCTTTCGCATCTTTCGCAACATGGTTTCGTCGGCACCACGCTCTAACTGCTTGCTCCGACACGCCACACTCCGCTGCAATTTCCGTTATTAACCCTGCCATGCACCGTCACCACGCTCTCTCTTTTATTCTCTCAAAACAAATCGCTGTGTGTTCCTGTTCTGGTTAAGCAGAGAACAAGCTCGTTATTCTTGATCTCATAAATCAAGAGCCAATCCGGGGTTATATGGCACTCCCTGCACCCAACATAATCCCCGGACAGGTTGTGATCCCGGTAGATCTCCGGCAGCGGCTTTTGTTCCGCCAAAATACTAATTACTTCCTCCAGCAGCCGCACGTCATAGCCTCTCCGGACAATTCTCTTGTAGTCCTTCTTAAAGGCCGTCTGATACTTAATCGTCAGCATTCAGATCCTCCATCAACTCTTTTACGGAGGAAAAAGCCCTGCTCATCCCAACCCCTTTCTCTACGTCCTCGATTGCTTTTCTCGTGACAGCATTCGGCACCTCGCCGCTGATCTCAAAGGGAATACGATACTCACGCACCGCCTTTTTCGCAAAAACATTGAAAGCGGTTGTCATCGTCATTCCCATATCATCGCAAAAAGCCTCAAACTGCATCTTCAAGTCAGTATCCATGCGGATATTGATATTCGTGCTTGCCATAATTTCAGCCCCTTTCTCCCTTTAGTATTTCTATTGTATTCGATTTTATTTACATTGTCAATATTATTCCTCATTATTCCTCGGTCCCCGCCCGCAACGCTGCCCTCGCCGTATTGCGGACGCATAGAAGGAGAAAAAGCCTCTTTGTCGCCCCTCTGGGCCGCTTTTCAGAGCGAGGCAACATCTCTACCCTCAGCGCACCGCAAACGCCGTCCTGCGGGGATAAATGCCTCAAAACGAACCCTAATCCCCGTCCTTTTTCAAAGCCTCCACCAGCAGACCGCTCAGTGCCTGGGATGACCGTACTCTGGCTACCATGTGACCACCCTCCTGCCACACCGCAGGCGGCTCACTGTCCCACCATTTGTAGACCGTTGGCTTGCTCAGACCAGTATCTCGGATACAGTCCGCCTTGCGCCCTTCCGGGTGCTGCTGCCGCCACCTATAGACCTCCCATTCCGCATTATGCCTGCCGTTTCCATCTCTCCAATCCTTTTTTCCCTTTTGCCGAACCCCAATATCCCTAATGGCCCTTGCAATCTCCAAATGGTCTTTTTGCTTGCGCCAATTCCGCTTATTGACCGGCATAGTCAGACCAGATATCTTTGCAATATCGTCCCTCGGAAAAGTCACATAGTCCTCATTGAACATCTCTAAGGCACAAACCACATCGTTCTTCGTAAAGCGGTTGATGTCCTCCACGCTCATATCGTCGTATGGCTTAATCAGCGCGAAAGCGTCCTGGCGCAGCTCTTCTTCGTCTATGCCGCACTTTTTGGCATAGATGGCAAGCGTCATAATCCCGTAGAACCGATGCCCAACCCGGATCTCATCGGCGATCCTGTGCAGCCACCAGTCATAAAGATCCCGCTTCACCGTCCAGCGCCCCCGGCGTTCCTTCTTCACCACCCGGCTCTCATACCAGTCCGGATACTTCTCCTTCGCCTCGGCCAGCGACAGGCGGCTCTTTCGCATGAGCGCCTGTATGCGCTGCTGTTCTCCGTTGCTGTCCGGAATATAGTCCAGCAGCTTCTCCAGCTCCACAGCGCCGCCGTACCGATACGCCACCACCGGATAGTCTTTTCCCAGCTTTGTGCCGGTTCCCACCACACGAAATCCCTGCAAAACACCCTGCATCTGCGGCTCCCGGATGGACGATGTGAACCTGTTCCAAATCTGCCGGGTGAGGGCATATTTCAGTTCTTTCAAAATCTTCTGATTGTGCGGGTACATAGGGATAGGCTCGGTCAGCACATAATACAGGTGCAGCCCCGTCCCGCTGTTTACTACGAAGGTTGCTTTGGGAATAATGTCCTTGTTCATCTGATGCAGCGTGTCACGAAGCTGCGGCATACCTACGCCGTCCAGATCGAACACCATCGCATAGAGATACCGTGCGTTTTTCCCATTTCGCTTCCGACCGAAATACGAAATCGGGGACATGATCGTAAACTCCGTGTCCTTGATGTCCTCCAGCTCTTTCAGTTCATCTGTGATCACATGACGGTGGGCTTTGCCGTCTCCCTGGATCTCCAGCGCAACGCCGTTTTTCGGAGGCACCACCAGCGCAATACCATTTCCCTTCGCGTCCTCAAAGTGACCTCTGCGCTCAAACGATCCCTCCGGGAATATCTCCCGGTAAAACTCAAACGCCTCCACCGGCTCCAGATACTTCCCAAGATGGGCGTTCTTCTCCCGGTAAAGTGCCTGCTGCCGCTCCAGAGTAACCTGCTGATCCATCGTCATAAAAAATACCTCCAGTCCAGAAAAGAAAAGTCCGCTACGGCGGGCGGAAAGGGGGAAAGGGGGAGCCAAAGAGCGGCCCCTCCGGGGCCTTAAAGAGAAAGTCACCTCCCCCTTTCCCCCCTCGCTCCGGCCATGGAAATGATGGAAAACCCTATCGGGTTTACCACATTCCCACAGCCTCCGCTCACCCCCCATTTCCCCTCCGACTTTCTCCCGTTTAAAGAGAGAATTTTAAGAGCTTATTTGAGGGCCTAAAGGCCCATAGTCGGGCATATATTATCAATAGAATTTTTCCCTATTTTTCGACAAGCCAAATCTACCCCATATGGGCACACTCACTAACCCCTCTTATACGGCATATATTATCAATAGAGTTTTTCCCTATTCCTGATTGTTAATATAGCATGTCCAGGCAGTCCTTTTCAAGCCCCCTGGACAGGCTTATTTTACAACTTGCATGTTGTACGGGGTATCTCTCTTCTCCGCACACAGAGCCCCTGGCGTCACCTCGCCCGCATATCCGCAGGAACAACTCCCAGCGGCTTTGTATGGAAGAACACAGCCTCCCAATAACCGGCCTTGAAGTTCGCCCGGAAATATGGCCGCAGCATGATGTTCTCTCCCTTCGGCTTCTCCGGCTCCTCGTCATCCTCCGACTCTTCAAACAACTCAATTTGTTTTCTTTTCTGAAGCATCGCCGCATAGCTGCCAGGATAAAAACTATCAATCCCTATTCTGCAAATCAGGCTCTCCCCGTCCTCATTCACCCGTGTCAGTTCATCTGTAATCTGCTTGCGAACCAACCCCTCCGGAAGATCTATGGAATAGGGGCTTTGTATTACTGTTTCCCACAGCATCACCCTTGTCATATTTTTTCCTTTTCCATAACGATGCTCTTTCTCCGTAGAGAAAACTACACTATACCCGGTATGCTCTTTCTTCGGCTTCAATTTCCTGTCGGCATTCGCCCTCTCTCTGGCAATCCGTAGCAGGTTTTCATTTAGGCTCCGCAGATGGCCGCTCTCGGCTCGTTCCGCATCCAGGGCCTCGCTCCACCTTTTTATCGTCTGATTTGCTTTCTCGACATTCTGCCTAATTTTATAATCGGCGTCACGTCTGGCAGAATCAACCTCTCGCTCTGCTTCATATTTCGTTGTCCTGGCCAACTGCTCCGCATCGCTGATCTTCCGCTGTAGTTTTGCATATTCGGTCTCCGTCAAAATTACATGGGTACACTCTGGATCGGATTGGCCGTCAGGAACTTCTTTATATCCCATCAAAGTCTTTTTTACAAACTCGCCCACGGCAGCGCACCTCCTTACAGGCCCCGAATATAGTTATCCGCTACGACGCTGATTCGGTTATGCCCCAGCGCCTTGCTGCAGATCAGCATGGCAGCCTTGTCCAGCTTCTTCCCCGCTTCATCTTTTCGGCAAGTATAAACCTCGCTTTGATAACGCCGCCCGGTGCCGCGGTTCACCCTGTCATAGGGAATGTCCTCTATCGCCCTGGCACGAGCCTTGTAGATTGCCGTAGCGTACTCCGCACGATAGCCGTGGATGTCGGCACAATTATGAATGTGCTGCCACACCTTCTCCTCTGGCGGTGTATCAGTTATCCGTTCAATGATCTGCCCCGCATTTTTGCCTATAATCGGGCTTAAACGCTCCCGTCCGCCCTTTCCGTTGCGGACATGGACAAACCACTCCTCCGGAAACAAACATGCGTCCTGGAGCATTTCAAGGCGTTTTGTGACACTCGGTGCTCGCTGCTCCTCTTGGATCTTCTGCAGCTCGGAGATCTCCGCCTCAATTTGCGTCCTGGGAACCAGGTCCTTCCCCCGCAGCTCCTGCAGTTCCTTTCGCCGCAGGCCGGTCCCCCTACAGAATTTTATCAGTTCATCGTTGTTCGTCTTGGAAAAATGTTTGTCCCGCACCCGGTCCCCCCGGCTCCGCTTAATCTCCTCACGGTTTCGCTTGGGCGGCTTAAAGTAATTCTCGTCATCCGGGGAAATCCCGTATAGCTTTCCCAGCGCTTTCGCTTCGAGCTGCACCGTCCACGCTGAAAGCCCCTGATCCACTCTGGCCTGAAGCCACTCATTGGTGTACTTCTTCGCGCTCTTCAGCGTCGTACACTCCGGATGGTTATCCTTGATGTACTTGATAAAATACTTCGTATGCTTCCAGTAGTCCTTATAGGTGTTGAAGGAAAATATCTTGTCCTTCGCTGTACCGTTGGCTACCGCCTCTTTTTTGCTCTCGCCAAAGGCCTGCATCCCGGTAAGCCGGTCATAGGCTTGCTGGTGCAGATCCTTGAAGTACGCTTTATTTCTACGCCCCATTCCGACTTCCTTTCGTGCATCTATTTTTGTATAAATCTATATTTCTATAAAACTACATAACTATTTTTTTAGTTTTATAGACTTCTACATTTCTCGTTCAAGCTAAGCCGCCTCATGCCAGCTCCATTCGGAGACTCGACAATCGGCAAAATACACTTTTTAACGTCTTATGTATGACGGGTTTGGGATTGCTCCCTACACTTTTTTAACCTGCTTATGTGTGCAGCTCTGATTTATTGAGATCTACGGCAGTTCAGATTCTGTCGGCTTCTTTGTAGAGGAAGCAGCTCTCCGGAAGATCTACAGTATTCCGGCTACTATCAGAAAGTGGATAGGAACAGATACGTTTTATTTACCGGCACGTTCAAAAGGATTACTAATACCGGGTCCATGATGCGCTTTCCAGTTCACAAAGGTTACTACGGCAAGCCCACGCATCACACAGGTGTATCAAACCTGAAGTGGCTTCTGATTAGCAAATTGCTAAACCCCCGACCGGCAGATCTGCCAGCCAAGACGCTCTGGGCCTAATTACTATTTACCCTCGCCCAGACGAGCTTCATCCTTCACTTCTGCTGTAGGCCACACGCCGCCCACAGCCGCCATCCATACCCCCCTTTCTTTCAAGGCTCCAATCAGCGTCTACCGCAGCCTTTTCTATCCAGGAACATCTTACCATACGTAACTGGCAGTGTCAACATATTACCAAATCTAATCTCATAACGGTTTACCCGTTCACGCATAGCGTAAACGGGTAAACCGTTATACTTCAAAAAATCACAGAAAAACATTTGAATTTTTAGAATAATTATGGTAAAATACGCTTAGGACGAGATCAAATTTGTGCAAAACATCCATAACTCGTCATCCGTTTATCGCTATGCCAAGAAAGGAGACGTATATGAAGAAGTCCTTATCAGCAATTTTCTGCCTTGTTATAATGCTCTCGTTGTCCGTTCCTGTCTCTGCATCCGCTTTCGACTCATCAAACTATGCTTCGTCGAATTCGTCCGCTGTCGCTCAGTCACAGTACGAAATGTTAATGGATTCTTTTGGATTTGACAGCTCCCTTTCTGACATAGTCTATCCCAGCAATTATGGAGGGGCATACATCAACTCTGAAGGTGCCTTGGTAGTCATGCAAACCAATTCGATATCCTCATCTTCAAGAGGGGGAAATTTTGCTTCTGTCTTAAATGAAGCAGGTTCCTTTATCCTTGATACTGTTTCTTACTCGTATAATGAACTAAACTCACTTAAATCTGAAATTGATGATGCGTGTCTTAGTTTTCAGAGCAACCCTTCTGCATTTTCTGACGATCAAGCAAATCTTCTAAATTCTATTTCGTTCTTCTACATCTCCCAAAAAGACAATTCTATTATTGTCGGTATTACAGATCTCAATGACTCGAAAAGAAATTCCTTCTTAGATATGTTTGGTGCATCTGACGCCTATATGCTTATCGAAGGTTTGCATACCACGACAACTGCATCGCTAAAACCTGGTGGTGATATTGTAAGTCCCGCTGGACCTTTGAGCATCGGATGGCCTGTTTACTTTTATGACGAGAACGACAATGTTTGCAGGGGCTTTGTTTCAGCGGGACACGCTTATAGTACGGGTGATTCTGCGACTCTAAATGGTATGACTATTGGTGTCTGCGTTGATTCTGCATTTTCCGGGAGAAATGATGCTGCTCTTATCAAAATCACTAATTCTAATTATTCGATGAGCGACGTGGTGAATGTCAGTAACCATACCCTATCCAATGACAAGTATATGTTGGTGTCTGAGGGGTCAACGATATACAAGGTTGGAAGTACTTCTGGTTATCGTTCTGGTACAGTGACATCTACCAACGGATCGGTAACATATAGGATTAACAATCAGCCTTTGACAATTAGCAATGTACTTGTAACTGACGCAATGAACCTTGGTGGTGACAGCGGTGGCATTGTGTATTGCAAAAGCGGTAGCAATTATTATGCAATCGGTACCGCCTCTGGTTCGAAACATTCTACTAATAATCTGACTGAAGATACATTTATTGAGTGCTATGTTTCTCAAATGATATATGCCATTCAACCTTTAGACTGCTCGTATTTGCCTCTCTCCTAATAATTGTTTTTCTCGGTGTATGTGTATGAGAATCTATGTTTCATCCTCTCGGTTTATGGCTTGGCTCTGTGTTGCTGTGATTACTATGAATTGTTGTTCAGTTTCAACTTCTGCATTGCAAAAAAGTTCTCCTCATTTCGATGATGTCCCTTCATCTTACTGGGCTTATGATGCTATCATGGAAGCGGCCGAGGCCGGCATCGTGTTTGGATTTGGTGACGGAACATTTCAACCGAATAGCCCTGTAACTTATGCTCAGTTCTCTGCACTTTTGGGACGGGCGTTTTATCCTTCAGAACTTGATTTCTCTGATTATGATTCATGGTATGAGCCATATACCATAGTTTTGTCCGAGCACAATGTTCTTCTAAATTTAGAATCAGATAAATTAGATAACTCTCTTAGCATTTTTGACATGGCGCAGTTGTTGTATAATGTGCTTGTTGACTATTGTATTTTTTCTCCTTCAGATCCCCCATTCATCAGTTCTTTAGACAACCTCCATTTGTTGGACAATATCCCATCCGAGTATCATTCTGCAATAAGAACAATTTATTCTCTTGGACTTTTAGATGACTTTTTCGATTTGTTTTCTACCGGAGATATTCGTATCAGTCGAGCACAGGCGTGTATTGTTATCAATCGACTTTCCAGTTATTTAACCCCAGGCAATAAGACTACCCTCTCTGGCCTTATTATTGGGGGGCAGTTGACAGTCAGTGAAACAACTCCTATCGATGCAAAAATCCTGCTGTCAAACGCTGGATGTGATGTATTTTCTTATTCAGCAATTCTTGCCCTTAAGTACTACAAAGAAGGATCTTGGGTAGATATACCTTTTAACAGTCCTGATAATACCGTTTCTGAAGTTGCTATTCTTCATCAATTAATGCCTGGGCAAGAAAAGGTATTTACCTTTGATCTTTCATACTATTATGGTTCCATCTCGGAAGGATATTATAAGTTAGAAATAGTCCTTACACAGAACGGAAAAAACTACTCTTTATCGGATATCTTTTTTATCAGCAACTAATTTATGTTCAACTAACTCTATCAGGAAAGAGGACTTGGAATGATAGGATTCCAAGTCCTCTTTTTTCTATATTTTAAAAATACCGTTCAAGTCCTACTCGTAAAATTTCATTTACCACCTCTGTCAAGTTCTTCTCTTCTTCCAATGCCATTCTCCTCAACGCCTTATCTATGTCCCGATCCAGAAAATATGACCGCTGCACCCGATCCTGCTTTTTTTCTTTCGCTGCTGGCGTCTCCTGGCTATCCACCTCCGGCTCCCGATCAGCTCCAATGATCTGCTTAAACGTTGCATCCCGATCAAACTTTACTTTCCCTGCCATCACGCATTTACCCCTTTCAGAAATTCTTCGATGAAGTCCCTGTAATCCTCTGCCACGGTAGACTTACCTGCATAATCAAATATATCGGCCCGGTTTGCCTGAGCCTCCTCCACGGCCACCGCAGAGCGAATGTAGGTATCGTAGATTGGCGCCGATATATACTCGCTCAACTGCTCCGCCAGTTCCTTGATCTGCCGGCTGATATTTGCTCTGGGATTGAACCGGGTAAATAGAATGCCCCGGATCTTCACGCCAGGATTGCAATACTTCTGGACGCTTGTGACCGTCTCATTGAGTTGGGATATCCCGGCCGTGGCGAAGATCCCGGCCGTGGTGGGAATCAGAATATCAGTGGCACAGGTAAAGGCATTCACCGTCAGCACTCCCAGGGAAGGCGGCGTATCGATCACGATAAAATCGTAGTCGCAGGCGACCGGAGCCACGGCCTCCTTCAGCCGGTGCTCCTTCCCAGTCTGGGACAGCTCCTGCTCAGCACCAGCCAACATTATATTTGCCGGCACAACATCATAGCCGCCCTTTGCGTGCTGCGTGGCCTCCTGGATTGTGGCCAGTCGCTTCATCACTTCATAGACCGTTGGGACATTGTAATTCCTGTCTCTTATACACATCTCCGAGCCCACGAGACGCGTAGTAATCTC
>ENA-OYYH01001006-OYYH01001006.1-human-gut-metagenome-genome-assembly--contig:-NODE-1006-length-12223-cov-6.640122_pt1 | contig 12223 bp, 6 predicted proteins | sample MGYA00243245_ERZ653439 | MGnify/ENA primary metagenome ERZ653439 (study PRJEB26926, sample SAMN06165028) | human gut metagenome | biome: ENVO:00009003; feature: ENVO:2100002; material: ENVO:00002003... | reverse complement strand
CCTTCGTCGGCAGCGTCAGATGTGTATAAGAGACAGAAGTGGACCCTATTACTCTTCAGTTATTCAGTTTTATCAGGAGCGTGCAGCAGCGAAAGCAATGAGCCTGACATAGACGAGACAACTATTTCCATTTCGGCACCATCTGTGTCAAATGTTACGGAAGATAGAGCAACTATAATTGCGACTATCACAACAAATACCCCATCCGCTATCTTAAAGAAAGGTATTTGTTATGATACCCAGTCTAATCCGACCATTTCCAACCGGACTGTTGAAATGAGCAGCGCAGGTCTGTCACTCAACCTGACCATAACGGAACTTGAGCCTGAAACTAAATACTATGCCAAGGCTTTTGCTACTGTAGCCAATGGAAATCCAGTCTATTCAACAGAAATTTCATTCACAACAGCAGCCCGCAGCATTACTTCCGAATTGGATAAATACATAGCTCCTTCCTATCCTGATGATTATACCAGCATTGCAGACTGGAGCAACAGAAGCCAATGGAATTTAGCCAATGTACATGACCCCAGTATAGTACTAGCTGAAGACGGTTATTATTATATGTATCAGACGGATGCCTCGTATGGCAATGCGCATGAATACGGCGGACATTTTCACTGCCGTCGATCCAAAGACCTCGTGAATTGGGAATACATGGGAGGTACCATGAACTCACTACCCGGCTGGGTGATTCCTAAATTGAACGAAATACGCAAAGCCATGGGGTTGAATGAAGTTCAGCCTGCCATAAATACCTTTGGTTATTGGGCACCTTGTGTCCGGAAAGTCAGAAACGGGCTTTACCGCATGTACTATTCCATCGTATGCCCGGGCTTGCTCAACGGTGAGAACACTTGGGGCGAACGTGCCTTTATCGGCATGATGGAAAACACCGACCCTGCCAATAATGGAGGTTGGGAAGACAAAGGATACGTCATCACAAATGCCTCTGATAAAGAATTAAATTTCAACGTCAAGCCCGATGACTGGACAAATTGCTATTATAAATGGAATGCAATCGACCCCAGTTATATTATCGACAAAGATGGCAAGCACTATCTGGTTTACGGCTCATGGCATAGCGGCATAGCGGCGCTGGAAGTAGATGCAGCCACCGGAAAGCCACTGAATACATTGCCCAAGCCTTGGGGAACGGAAGAAGATATAGCTCCTTACGGGCAACTACTCGTCACCCGCCAAATTAGGAATCGCTGGCAGGCATCCGAAGGACCGGAAATCATTTATAATCCAAACACTGGATATTATTACCTGTTCATGGCTTATGATGCATTGGATGTACCTTATAACACACGCGTGTGTCGTTCTCAAAGCATTCTGGGTCCTTACTTAGGCATTGACGGAACAGATCTCACCAGATTCGGCGGCGAAATGCTCCCCATCGTTACACACCCCTACAAGTTCAGCAACAGCAACGGATGGGTAGGTATCGCTCACTGTGCTATTTTTGACGATGGAAATGGGAATTGGTATTATGCCTCGCAAGGACGTCTGCCCAAAGATATACCGGGTATCAATGCGAGCAATGCCGTGATGATGGGGCATGTACGTTCCATCAAATGGACCAGTACGGGATGGCCGGTAGTAATGCCGGAACGTTATGGCGCCGTGCCCCAACTGCCTATAACAGAAGATGAACTGACAGGGAGTTGGGAGCATATAGACCTCTCCTACTCTTACGGAAAGCAGAAAACATCCAATACAATGACACTTTCTGCCGATCATAAAGTAACCGATGGTTCTTGGAAAGGCGCAATGTGGAACTATGATGCCGACAACCAGCGCATCACATTCAGCAATGGAGTGGAAGTATGTCTGCAACGGGAAGTGGATTGGGAAGCCAGCCCGAGAACTCATACAATTGTTTATGCAGGGTATACCAACAGCAAGACGTATTGGGGTAAAAAGAAGAAATAAAATAAGATTCCGTCCATATCCGGATAGTATATGAACCGTATCTGGTCCGTATCTGCTTCGTGTCTATACATTTGGACTTGATAGGGAGTTGGTAAGGAGCTGATACGGACTTGGTAGGGAATTGGTAAATCTGGGCTCTAAAAACAGCCTCAACAACCCGACATTTGAGGCTGTTTTTTTACTTTTATGTTACATAACATATACAAGTGTAGCTAACACACTCAAATAAAGTGTTACTTTTACACCCAAAATCAGATAATTATCTCATTTACATTAAAAATAGAACCATGAAAAACAGTTTTCTACTTGCAGGAATTGCCGCATTGATGTTATCTGCGTGCAATAACAAGCCAGCTCAGGAGTTGACTTTGTCCGGTCTGAATCCGGTGAATTTTCAAACAGAAGTGAACAATGCCCAAACAGATCTTTACACCTTAAAGAACAAGTCAGGCATGGAAGTATGCATCACTAACTTCGGTGGTCGTATAGTCTCCGTTATGGTTCCTGATAAAAACGGGAATATGCAGGACGTTGTTCTGGGTTTCGACAGCATTGCCGACTATGTAAACATCCCAAGTGACTTCGGCGCTTCCATCGGTCGTTATGCAAACCGCATCAACCAAGGAAGAATCGTACTGGACGGAGACACTATCCAATTACCGCAAAACAACTTCGGACATTGCTTGCATGGCGGTCCTAAAGGCTGGCAATACCAAGTATATGAAGCCAACCCGATTGATGAAACTACACTGGAACTGACCCGTATTTCACCGGACGGAGATGAAAACTTCCCCGGTAATGTAACAGCCAAAGTTCTTTTCAAACTAACAGATGACAACGCTATAGATATAAAGTATAGCGCTACTACAGATAAGAAAACAGTCATCAACATGACTAACCACTCTTACTTCAACTTATCCGGTAATCCTTCAAAAGCTGCAACAGATCATATCTTATATGTAAATGCAGACAATTACACTCCGGTAGACAGTACTTTCATGACCACTGGAGAAATCGTAACAGTGAAAGATACTCCGATGGACTTTACTACTCCCAAAACAATAGGACAAGACATCACAAACTTCGACTTTGTTCAGTTGAAAAACGGAAATGGCTATGACCACAACTGGGTACTGAATACGAATGGAGACATTGCTCAATTAGCTGCAAAACTGACTTCACCTGAAAGCGGCATCACTCTGGAAGTATATACCAACGAACCGGGTATACAAGTTTATACCGGCAACTTCCTGGACGGAACTGTAACAGGCAAAAAAGGTATTACTTATAATCAACGTGCTTCCGTATGCCTGGAAACACAACACTATCCCGACAGTCCTAATAAGCCGGAATGGCCTAGCGTGGTATTGGAGCCGGGACAAACATACAACAGCGAATGTATTTTCAAATTCTCAGTAGAGAAATAATAGTTAACTTTTAAATATTAGAATTGTGGAAGCATTAGATTGGATCGTAATTGGAGTCTTCGCTTTAGCTCTGATTGGTATTATTGTTTGGGTTGTCAAACAGAAACAAAATGACTCAGCGGATTATTTCCTGGGTGGACGTGACGCTACGTGGATTGCTATTGGTGCATCTATTTTTGCATCAAACATTGGTTCGGAACACTTGATCGGACTGGCTGGTGCCGGGGCATCCAGTGGTATGGCTATGGCACACTGGGAAATCCAGGGATGGATGATTCTTATTTTGGGATGGGTATTCGTACCGTTCTATTCAAGAAGTATGGTATATACGATGCCGGAATTCCTGGAACGTCGTTATAACCCGCAATCCCGTACTATATTGTCTGTAATCTCCTTGATCAGTTATGTACTGACTAAGGTAGCGGTTACGGTATATGCCGGTGGTCTGGTATTCCAACAGGTATTCGGCATTGAAGAACTCTGGGGAATCGATTTCTTCTGGATTGCAGCTATCGGTCTGGTTTTGATCACTGCATTATATACGATCTTCGGTGGTATGAAGTCAGTACTTTATACTTCAGTATTGCAAACACCTATTTTATTGTTAGGTTCACTGATTATCCTTGTACTCGGTTTCAGAGAACTGGGTGGATGGGACGAAATGATGAGAATTTGTGGTGCGGTAACTGTTAATGATCAAGGCAACACCATGACGGAATTAATTCGTAGCAATAGTGACCCGAACTTCCCTTGGTTGGGAGCATTAATCGGATCAGCTATCATCGGTTTCTGGTACTGGTGTACTGACCAGTTCATCGTACAACGTGTTCTTTCAGGTAAGAACCAGAAAGAAGCACGCCGCGGTACTATCTTCGGAGCTTATCTGAAATTGTTACCTGTATTCTTGTTCTTGATTCCGGGTATGATTGCTTTTGCACTTCATCAGAAATACCTCGGTGCAGGTGGTGAAGGTTTCTTGCCGATGCTGGCTAATGGCAGCGCCAATGCCGATGCAGCTTTCCCGACACTGGTAGCTAAGTTGTTGCCGGCTGGTGTGAAAGGTTTGGTGGTTTGCGGTATCCTTGCAGCTTTGATGAGTTCGTTGGCATCTTTGTTCAACTCATCTGCCATGCTGTTTACAATTGACTTCTACAAACGCTTCAAACCGAAAACTTCTGAAAAGAAACTGGTGGTTATCGGTCAGATGGCAACTGTAGTGATTGTAATTCTGGGTATTTTGTGGATACCTATCATGCGTAGCGTAGGCGATGTACTTTATACTTATTTGCAAGACGTACAGTCTGTATTGGCACCGGGTATCGCCGCAGCCTTCCTGTTGGGTATCTGCTGGAAACGTACTTCTGCACAAGGTGGTATGTGGGGATTGATCGCCGGTATGGTAATCGGTTTGACACGTCTGGGAGCAAAAGTATATTACAGTAATGCAGGAGATGTAGCTGGCGGTACATTCAAATATCTGTTCTATGATATGAACTGGTTGTTCTTCTGCGGATGGATGTTCCTGTTCTGTATCATTGTAGTGATAGTAGTCAGTCTGGCAACGAAAGCACCGTCTGAAGAAAAGATACAAGGATTGGTATTCGGTACCTCTACCCCGGCACAATTGGCTGAGACACGTGCCAGCTGGAATCATTGGGATATTATCCATACGATTATTATCCTGGGTATCACTGCCGCATTCTATATCTATTTCTGGTAAAATAGCTACGAGCTACAAGCTACAGGCGACGAGTGCCATCCGGCATGATAGCGTAACTTACTTGTAGCTTGTAGCCTGTAGCTCGTAACTAAACATATATGATGAATAACTATTATAGTTCAAATCCGACCTTTTACGTTGGTATCGACTGCATCATCTTCGGTTTCAACGAAGGAGAACTGAGTCTGTTATTGCTGAAACGAAACTTTCAGCCGGCAATGGGTGAATGGTCTCTGATGGGTGGATTCGTACAACAAGGTGAAAGTGTGGATGATGCTGCCAAACGTGTACTAGCGGAACTCACCGGCTTGGAAAATGTATATATGGAGCAAGTTGGGTCGTTCGGTGAAGTGGAACGTGACCCGGGAGAACGGGTTATCTCCATTGCTTATTATGCACTGATCAACATCAACGAGTACGACCGCGAACTGGTGCACCAGCATAATGCCTACTGGGTAAACATCAATGAATTACCGCCTTTGATCTTCGACCATCCGCAAATGGTGAAACAGGCACGGGAATTGATGCAACAGAAAGCATCCACAGAGCCTATCGGCTTCAACCTGTTACCGAAGTTATTCACACTGTCTCAACTGCAAAGCCTCTACGAAGCTATTTACGGCGAACAGATAGACAAGCGTAACTTCCGTAAACGGATAGCCGAAATGGACTACATTGAAAAAACAGATAAGATTGATAAAACAGGTTCCAAACGCGGAGCTGCCTTATACAAATTCAATGAAAAGGCATATCGCAAGGCACCGAATTTTAAATTATAAATTATGCTGGAAGAACTGAAAGAAAAGGTATTCCATGCTAACCTTGAACTGGTGAAGCATGGACTGGTTATCTTCACCTGGGGAAATGTATCGGCTATCGACCGTGAAACGGGACTGGTAGTCATCAAACCCAGTGGTGTAAGTTATGACGATATGAAGGCGGAAGACATGGTGGTGGTGGACCTCGATGGCAAGGTAGTGGAAGGACGATTGAAACCGTCTTCAGACACTCCAACCCACGTGGTACTCTACAAGGCTTTCCCAGAAATCGGCGGTGTGGTACACACCCACTCTACTTACGCTACTGCCTGGGCACAAGCCGGATGTGACATTCCGAATATTGGAACGACACATGCAGATTACTTCCACGATGCCATACCTTGCACGGCAGATATGACAAAGGAAGAAGTGGAAGGAGCGTATGAAATGGAAACCGGAAATGTAATCGTGAAGCGCTTTGAAGGGCTAAACCCTGTACACACACCGGGAGTACTGGTAAAGAATCACGGTCCCTTCTCTTGGGGAAAAGATGCGCACGATGCTGTACACAACGCAGTGGTAATGGAACAAGTGGCTAAGATGGCAAGCATTGCTTATGCCGTCAATCCGAAACTGACCATGAATCCGCTGTTGGTAGAAAAGCATTTCAACCGCAAGCATGGGCCTAACGCTTACTATGGACAGTAAACAATCGACAATTAAAAATTAACAACTAAAAATTAAAGAATTATGAACGCATTTGATCAATATGAAGTATGGTTCGTAACCGGAGCACAGCTCCTGTACGGAGGTGACGCAGTTATCGCAGTAGACGCACACAGTAATGAAATGGTAGCCGGATTGAACGCCAGCGGTAAATTGCCGGTAAAGGTGGTTTATAAAGGTACAGTAAACTCTTCTAAAGAAGTAACTGAAGCTTTCAAAGCTGCTAACAATGATGAGAAATGTATCGGCGTTATCACCTGGATGCACACTTTCTCTCCTGCCAAGATGTGGATTCACGGTTTGCAGGAACTGAAGAAGCCGTTGCTGCATTTCCATACTCAATTCAATAAAGAAATTCCTTGGGATACCATGGATATGGACTTCATGAACTTGAACCAGTCTGCTCACGGTGACCGTGAATTCGGCCACATTGTAACCCGTATGCGTAAAAACCGTAAGGTAGTGGTAGGACACTGGCAAGATGAAAAAGCACAGGGTCAGATTGCAACATGGATGCGTGTTTGCGCTGGATGGGCTGATGCACAAGATATGCTGATTATCCGTTTCGGTGACCAGATGAACAACGTTGCTGTTACTGATGGTGACAAGGTATCCGCTGAACAAGTTTTGGGTTACCACGTAGACTACTGTCCGGTAAACGACCTGATGAAGTACTACAATGCAGTGGAAGACAAAGATGTACAGGCAATAGTAGATACTTACTTCAAAGAATATGACCATGCTCCTGAACTGGAAAAAGCCGGAACAGAAGCTTATGCCAAAGTGTGGAACTCTGCAAAAGCAGAAATCGCTCTCCGTCGTATCCTGAAAGATACAGGTGCCAAAGCATTTACTACCAACTTCAACGACCTCGGTGACTTTGACCAGATTCCGGGATTGGCTTCTCAACGTCTGATGGAAGAAGGTTATGGTTTCGGTGCAGAAGGTGACTGGAAAACTGCCGCTTTGTACCGTACCACATGGTTCATGAGCCAGGGTATGCCGAAAGGTTGTTCTTTCCTGGAAGACTACACTTTGCATTTCGACGGTGAAAAGAGCGCTATCCTCCAGGCACACATGCTGGAAGTTTGTCCGCTGATTGCTGAAGCAAAACCGAAACTGGAAGTACATCGCCTGAGCATTGGTATCGACAGCGAAACCGCACGTCTTGTATTCACCAGCAAGCAAGGTGAAGGCGTAGCTGCTACTATTGTTGACCTGGGTAACCGTTTCCGCCTCATCGTAAACAAAGTAGAATGTATCAAGAGCAAACCGCTGCCCAAACTTCCTGTTGCCAGCGCATTGTGGATTCCGATGCCGAACCTCGAAGTAGGTGCTGCTGCATGGATTCTGGCAGGTGGTACTCACCACACCAGCTTCTCTTACGATCTGACTGTAGAATATTGGGAAGATTATGCAGAAATGGCAGGTATCGAAATGGTAGTTATCGATGAAAATACAACTATCAGCGAGTTCAAGAAAGAACTGCGCATGAATGAAGTATATTACATGTTGAACAAAGCGCTTTGTTGATTATGAAACCAGACGCAAAATCAACCATCGAAGCAGGCAAGGCCATTCTTGGTATAGAATTCGGTTCCACTCGAATCAAGGCTGTTTTGATTGACCAGGAAAACAAGCCCATCGCTCAAGGAAGTCACACCTGGGAGAACCAGTTGGTTGACGGACTTTGGACATACAGCGTTGAGGCCATCTGGTATGGACTGCAAGATTGTTACGCCGACCTTCGCTCAAACGTGAAGAAGCTCTATGACATAGAAATAGAAGCTTTGGCGGCAATTGGCGTCAGCGCCATGATGCATGGTTATATGGCATTCAATGATAAAAAAGAGATTCTCGTGCCCTTCCGTACTTGGAGAAACACCAATACAGGTCAGGCTGCGGCTGCTTTATCAGAACTGTTCGTTTATAATATTCCTCTGCGTTGGAGCATTTCTCATTTGTATCAGGCTATTCTGGACAACGAAGAACACGTGAAAGATATCAATTATCTGACAACGCTCGCAGGTTTTATCCATTGGCAGATGACCGGTAAAAAGGTATTAGGCATAGGCGATGCATCTGGTATGCTCCCTATAGACCCGGTTACCAAAAACTACTCCGCTGAAATGGTGGCCAAGTTCGACGAGTTAATCGCTCCGAAGGGATATAACTGGAAATTGCTGGATATTCTTCCCAAGGCATTGCCGGCTGGTGAAAATGCAGGCTTCCTGACACCGGAAGGCGCTAAGATGCTCGACGTATCCGGCCATTTGAAAGCTGGAATACCGGTTTGCCCGCCCGAAGGAGATGCAGGTACCGGTATGGTTGCAACCAATGCCGTTAAGCAGCGTACAGGAAACGTATCGGCAGGTACATCTTCATTCTCCATGATTGTATTGGAGAAAGATCTGTCAAAGCCCTACGAAATGATCGATATGGTTACTACTCCCGATGGAAGTCCCGTAGCCATGGTACATTGCAACAACTGTACGTCCGACCTCAATGCATGGATCAATCTGTTCAAGGAATACCAGGAACTGCTGGGTATACCTGTAGATATGAACGAAGTATATGGAAAACTCTACAACCATGCCCTGACAGGCAATGCGGATTGTGGCGGTCTCATTTCATTCAATTACATCTCAGGCGAACCTGTAACAGGTTTTGCAGATGGAAGACCGATGTTTGTACGTTCGGCCAATGACAAGTTCAGCCTTGCGAACTTCATGAGAACGCACTTGTATGCTTCTGTCGGTGTCCTCAAGATTGGTAATGACATTCTTTTCAAAGAAGAAAAGGTGAAAGTTGACAGAATCACAGGACACGGAGGTTTGTTCAAGACTAAGAATGTGGGTCAGAGAGTACTTGCAGCAGCATTAAATTCACCGATTTCCGTAATGGAAACTGCCGGTGAAGGTGGTGCCTGGGGTATTGCGTTGCTGGGGGCATTCCTTGTGAACAACGAGAAGAAGCAGCCTCTCGACGCTTTCCTGGATGAGCAGGTGTTTGGTGGAGATGCAGGTATTGAGATAGCGCCTACAGCTGAAGATGTAGCAGGCTTTAACGCATACATCGAAAACTACAAGGCAGCACTGCCCATCGAAGAAGCCGCAGTGAAATTCAAAAAGTAATTCCTACTTCAAGGAATAAACGAATGTAATAGTATAGGGAAAAGCTTCGGCTGCCACGTGGGTGCTGTTGGCACCGAAGCAACTCCCCATACATTCGTTCTACAAGCTCGGACAATGCATTGAATCAGGCAAAACACCGTTGCCCGCTCAGGCAAGGCATCGTTGCCCGTCCTAACGAAGCATCGTCGTCAGCTCTGACGAAACACCTTCGTCAGTAAGCAAATAATCCCTATACCTCAAATATAATATAATATGAAATCGATCCTTATTACTTACCTGTTCCTTTTTTGTTTTCTCCTGACCGGGAAAGCTCAAACCCAACAAGAAGTTTCCTATTTCCCTTTGCAAGATGTTAAGCTGCTGGAAAGCCCCTTCCTGCAAGCTCAACGGACTGACTTACATTACATCATGGCCATGGAGCCCGACCGCCTGCTCGCCCCTTTCCTGCGCGAAGCCGGACTGACGCCCAAAGCGCCAAGTTATACCAACTGGGAAAACACCGGACTGGACGGACACATCGGCGGACATTACATTTCCGCACTCTCCATGATGTATGCCGCTACCGGAGATACAGCCATATACAATCGTCTGAACTATATGCTGAACGAACTACATCGTGCACAGCAAGCCGTAGGCACCGGATTCATCGGAGGAACTCCCGGAAGCCTGCAACTTTGGAAAGAAATTAAAGCCGGGAATATCCGTGCCGGAGGTTTCGACCTCAATGGCAAATGGGTACCCCTATACAATATACACAAGACTTATGCCGGACTGCGCGACGCTTACCTCTATGCCGGAAGCGACCTTGCCCGCCAGATGTTGGTAGCCCTCACCGACTGGATGATAGACATCACCGCAGGACTCACCGACCAACAAATGCAAGACATGCTCCGCAGCGAACACGGAGGACTGAACGAAACTTTCGCTGATGTTGCCGAAATCACAGGTGACAAGAAATACCTGGAACTGGCACGCCGTTTCTCCCATAAAGTAATTCTGGACCCTCTTGTGAAGGATGAAGACCGCCTGACAGGCATGCATGCCAACACACAGATACCGAAGGTTATCGGCTACAAACGTATCGCCGACCTTGCACAAGACCAGAATTGGGATCACGCCGCCCGCTTCTTCTGGAACACAGTGGTAAATCATCGTTCCGTCTGCATTGGTGGCAACAGTGTACGCGAACATTTTCATCCGGCAGACAATTTCACATCCATGCTCAATGATGTGCAAGGTCCGGAGACTTGTAATACTTACAACATGCTTCGCCTGACGAAGATGCTTTACCAGACTTCTCCCGACATTCGTTTTGCCGATTATTACGAACGTGCTTTATATAATCATATCCTTGCCTCACAACAGCCTACAAAGGGTGGATTTGTTTACTTCACCCCTATGCGTCCGGGACACTACCGCGTTTATTCGCAGCCGGAAACATCCATGTGGTGTTGCGTCGGTTCCGGATTGGAGAATCACACCAAATACGGAGAGTTTATTTACGCCCATGCAAAGGATACGCTGTATGTAAACCTCTTCATCCCCTCCCGTCTGACTTGGAAAGATAAAAAGATAACCCTGGTACAGGAAACCCGTTTCCCCGACGAAGAGCAAATCCGCTTCCGCGTGGAAAAGAGCAAGAAGAAAGCATTCAGCCTCAAACTCCGTTACCCCTCCTGGGCTAAAGGCGCCAGCGTTTCCGTTAATGGAAAAGTACAGGAAACGAATGCCCAACCGGGAGAGTACCTGACCATTCACCGCAAATGGAAAGCCGGAGATGAAATCACACTGAATATGCCCATGCAGGTTGCCTTAGAGCAAATACCGGATCGGGAAAATTTCTATGCATTCATGTATGGCCCTATCGTACTTGCCAGCCCCACAGGGACAGAGAATATGGACGGGCTTTATGCAGATGACAGCCGTGGCGGACACATTGCCCATGGCAAACAGATTTCCATGCAAGAAATACCGATGCTGGTAGGTTCCGCCGCATCTCTGCCCCAATCACTCCGGAAGATAAACGATGACTTGGTTGCATTTACTTATACCGGTAGTGTCTATCCGGCACAGAAAGAAGCGTTGAAATTGATTCCCTTCTTCCGCCTTCACGATTCCCGTTATGCTGTTTATTTCCATCAGGTAACCGAAGCTGAAGTAGAAAGTATCCGCAAAGAAGTGGCATTGAGCGAACGTAAAGCAATGGAACTTGCCAACCAGACTGTAGATCTCATTTTCCCTGGTGAACAACAGCCTGAATCGGATCATGGCATTCTATATGAACAGGCAGAAACAGGAATCAATAAAGACCGTCACTTCCGGCGTGCCAAAGGTTGGTTCAGCTATAACCTCAAAGTAAAAGAAGAAGCCACCCAGCTTATGATCACTGTACGGAAAGAGGATTATACCAAGGTAGCCATCCTTCTTAACAATGAAAAACTGACCGTTAGTCCTACGATCAGCAAACCTGATAAAGAGGGTTTTATAACGATCTGTTATTCTTTACCCCAAAAGTTAAGT
>ENA-OYYH01001001-OYYH01001001.1-human-gut-metagenome-genome-assembly--contig:-NODE-1001-length-12279-cov-9.941999_pt1 | contig 12279 bp, 10 predicted proteins | sample MGYA00243245_ERZ653439 | MGnify/ENA primary metagenome ERZ653439 (study PRJEB26926, sample SAMN06165028) | human gut metagenome | biome: ENVO:00009003; feature: ENVO:2100002; material: ENVO:00002003... | reverse complement strand
AGATTACTACGCGTCTCGTGGGCTCGGAGATGTGTATAAGAGACAGGTATATTAACAGAAGTAGAAGAACATATAATTCAAGAGTAATATGAATAAAAAGATATCACAATTTGAGGTTACCACATCTTTTGAAGATAATGACATTCTAACTCTTGTACAAGATAAAACTAATAAGATAATTCATAAAGATGATTTTGAAACTAGTTTATCTGGTACGTTTGCAACTAATGAAAGAGTAGATGGTATTGAAGAAGATGTAGCTAATCTTGATATTAAAGTAGACAACAATTATACAGATCTATCCAACAAGATAGTAGAAGGAGATACTAATGTTACTAATAACCTAAGTAGTAATATTAATAGTTACTATGATGTACTAAACAATAAGATCATTACTCTTGAAGATAAACATGATAAGGATTTAACTGAAGTTAATGATACAGTACAGGGTTGGATAGATACTATTGATGATAAGTCTACTAAAGAACAATTACAAAACCTATTAAATAGGTTGATTGAAGATGAAAACATTATTACAGCATTGGCAGATTTAATTGCAAATGGTGGTGGTAGTGGTGAAGCACCTGGTTTTCATACACAACCTACTAGTACCATATTTCCATTATCAGGGTACTATTATAATGGGGATACTAGTGATTTAACTACTACAGATACGTTAAATCAAGCTTTATCAAAATTAGAAGGTAAAATTAAATCTGTAGAAGGTAGTATAGGTGGTGATACAAAATATATGATCACTAGTACTGACAACACTCAGCCTACAGATAGTAATTTATATTCAGCTAGAAGATCTGATTTAAACTATATATCTAAAAAGGTTGACGATACAGCAAATGGTTATATCAAGTTTTTAAAAGGAATACAAGGAGGTCAAACATTTAGAGAAGGTTTTCTAGGTGAAGGTGCTTCTTTATATCCGATTAATGGCAGATGGAAGTTTGAAGTAGATGATTTGTTTGTTAGAGGTAGAATGACTGTTAATGAACTTCTAGTAAATGAAATAAAAGCTACTGGTGGAGATATATTAGTTTCAGTTGCTGATCTTGAAATACTAGATGTTACTACTACTCCAGATAATGATTACAAGTGTACATTTGATACTCAAGATGGTACTGTAAGAAATCCTTTTGTTGAAGGCGATCAGGCTATATGTCAAATCTTTGATGGTAAAAATGTTAAAAGATATTGGCGCATGGTATCCGAAGTAGGTACTGACTATGTGGTTTTATCTGATTCTGTATGTGAACCAGGTAGTTCTATTCCTGAACCCAAAGATAAAATTATTCAGTTAGGTAATAGATACCCCGGTAATGAAGATCGTAGATCTGCTATTATGATATCTGCTAGAGGTACAGAAGGACCTAGTGTTACTTTATATGATAATATTGACGATTTTAATTTAGTAGGCAAAGATCGTACAGTTATAGGTAAAAATAGTAGATTTGTTGGTACTTTATCTCAAGTATCTAGTAATGGAGATATTATAAGAGTACCCATTGATAGAGGACAATTTATAGCTGGTACTACGTATTATTATTATGATAGAGTATCGCATAATGGTTCATTGTGGTTATGCATGGCTACTCAAACTACTAGTATTCCTAGTAAAGAAAATGATGAGTGGTTATTGCAAGTAGAAAAGGGTGAGCAAGGTGCTGCTGGTGCAGATAAAGCTAAATGGGTAGAAATTACTGGGGAAAGATTATTCATGTATGATAATCCTAACTTTGAAGGTACTCCTACACCATCTGTCATTACACTATATTGTAATACTTATAATATAGAAAATCCTGTATTTACTTGGGTAAATAGAAACACAAATGAAACAATAGGTACCTCTCAAGCATTGGATGTACGTCCTGATATGTTTGGTGATCTTAGAAATTTTGTAGTACGTTGTACTGTAGTTAATGGTAAAGAAAGTTTTTATGATGAAACTCAGGTAGCCAAACTCGGAGATGGTGCAACTGGAGAAGATGCTTTCTACATTGACCTGAGCAATGGTAACATGACAGTACCTTATGATTCATCTGGTAATAACCCCCAAATCACTATTACTGATGTGTATACTTACGTGTATGCTTATCAGGGAACAAACCAATTATATATTGATAGTATAACAGCAGAAACTATTGAAGGTGTAGCTACTGTTACTGTGGATGGTGATAAAGTGACATTAAATACTTTAGGGTCACCTTCTGCTAGAATACGATTAACAGTTAACATCGGTTCCATGTCCTTTACTAAGGATTTATGGATTAATAAAGTACAAAATGGTGAGAATGGGTTTGATGGAGTTGATGCTTGTTATGTATTAATATCCGGAGAACAAGTATTTAAGTACGATAAAGAAGGTTTAGTTAGCCCATCACAAATAACTTTATATGCTAGTTCGTATGGTATTGAATCTCCTACTTATTCTTGGTATTGGAAGATTGTAGGTACAGATGATTGGAATCTTCTTGAAAATGAGATTACAGAAACTTTAGTAGTATCACCTAACGGTTCATACTTTAATAATTCTGTTAACGAAGTAACTTTTAAAGTAGAATGTACTTCTGCTTTAGGTGGAGCCGTATATCAGGATATGTTGACAATTAATAAATTGTATGATGGAAAAGATGGAGAGAGTCCGTATAGGGGAGTATTAACAAATGAAGCCCACACAGTAGCAGCTAATTGGCTAGGAGAGGTGGAATCATCAGAATTGGCAAAAGCTATTACTAATTATTATTTGTATCAAGGTACTAGAAAATTAGAAAATAACGAGTATACTATAACTTATACTAATTTAGACGATAATACCCAGAATCAATTATCTATTGATACAAATAATAATAAACTTACTGTAGCTAGATTAGGTAATAATTTTGATAGTACTATATTTAAAGTAGAATTTCATGTACCTGCTTCTTCAGTTTCTCCAGTAGTAGATGTGTGTGATTTTACTATTACAAAAGCCAAAGGTGGAGTTCCTGGTGATTTTGAAGTATCTATTTATTGTAGATCTAACGAATCTCAACCAAATCGACCTTCTATGACATCTAGACCTACTTCAGGCGGTACATACAGCAATGGTAATTACTGGTATGTAGATGCTCCTTCTGCAAGTGGTTATGCTATATGGAAAAGTACTGCTTTATTTGATGGAGAAACTGGTTTACTTAAATCTGGAGAACAGTGGACATTACCTATAAAAATATCAGGTAAAGATGGACAAGATGGGCAGACTGGTCCACAAGGTCCTGCTGGACCACAAGGATCTCCTGGAGGTCAAGGCCCTGCTGGAGATCCAGGTCCAGCATTAAATTTTAGAGGAGAATATAATAAGGATGCTACTTATTATAAAACAGCAGAATTGGTAGATGTCGTAAAAAGAGACGGAGTATATTATATGGCAAATAAAGCTACAATTACACCGGGTTGGTCTAGTTCTGAATGGAAATCATTAAATTCATTTGAGAATATTGCAACCGGTTTGTTATTTGCTAAAGAAGCTACAATTGGTGGATGGCGCTTTAGTCCCGCTTCTAGTAGTTATTTTAGATCAACAAATGATGTAGTATGTTTCTATCCATCTACAGATGGTATGACTCCATTTTTAGCAGCAGGTACTGGTTCAAATAAAGGTGCTATTTCTTCTGGTGGTACTAAAATCACAAACTCAAAAGCTCCTTTAAAATTATGGGCAGATGGTATCATTACAGTAGGAGATGGTTCTAGCAGTTCTAGAGCAGGATTAACTGGGGTAGGAACTTCTTCAGACTCTGTAAGAATTTGGGCAGGTACAAATCACGGTAATAGAACATCTGCTCCTTTTAGAGTACTCGATAATGGTAGTATGGTAGCAACAAATGGTACATTTACTGGAAATGTTACTTGTACTTCTTTAATTGCTCAAAATATTGATTCTAGTAATTTCTCAATACCCGGATTGAAGTGTGCAGGTAGATGTAACTGGACTGGGTCTAGTGCATCATTTGGATATTTGTTTACTACTAAGAGTTTAAGGATGTCTGCTTCTAGGGTTGCTACAGGTAGATTTAGATTTACATTATCAGGTGCACATAGTACTGATTATGTTGTATTGTGTTCTATTGATAATCCAAATACAAATATAGCTAGTGGCTTTAGAGGGTCGTATCAAATTGGTCCTAGATATTCTGATCATTTTGATATCCATTGGTTTGATACTGATGGTAATGCTCATGATTTAACTTATTTTAATGTTGCATTTTTTTCGTATTAGAATATGGAACTATATTATATTACAAAGAACGGAGTAGGTTCAATAGATGCTGATTTTTTTAAAACTTATCTAAGTGATAAAGAAGTAAAATCATTAGAAGAACTTACAGAAGATGATCGTTATTTATTTTTAAACGACGATCAAAAAGATTTTTATATCAAATACATGGATGACGTAGTGGATGATCCAATGGCCGTATATTATATGAAAACGCCAGCGAAATCTTCTCAAAATGAGAGAATACGCAAAATACGAGAAAATACTTACATTAGTAAAAGCGATCCACTATATATGGCATATATAAAATATAAAGAATTTGGAGAAGATGAGGCAGCAGCTAAAGCTTATAATGAATGGAAACAAGCTGTGTTAGAAATAGAAGAAGCTAACACGTATATTACAGAATAACATGATAAAGAATAATGTATATTATGAATTCTTTGCAAGCTATATGGTACCCAATTCTAATGAAGTTGGGTACTGGATAGACTTGGGAGCAAATTCAAAAGGAAAAGTAATTAAAGTATATAATCCTGATAGTTATGTAGGAGCTTTAGGAGAATGGTCAGAATTATATCAATATATAACTGAGGTTAATGAATGCTTAACTTTGCTTGAAGGGAATGAAGTTGACAATGTTTATTGGACCTCTACTCTTGTGGATACAGAACGCGTTTGGTATTTTGTGGGAAATATAGATTCTCCACATTTGTTTGGAGGGGAGATAGCTTATGTAGAGGACGCTTCAGCAATAAGAAGTTTTTATCCTATTGATTTATCTACTGTAACAGTGGTTCAATAACCGCTATTAGGTATGTAATAGTGATTATTATCCTAAGCAACTTTTATAGGTATTTAACGTTTTAAACGTACTATCAAAAGATAACACAACGCTAGCTAGATTTTCATAATTTAGTTAGCGTTTTCTATTTCAATATATCTCAAATCTTACATCATGTTAGATAAATTACATAATTATTTTTTAGTAAGCCAAGGTGTTTCTACAATGAACTATTTTAAAGATTTAACCGGTGAAGGTATAACAAAGTTTATTGCTTGTGTTGGTGTCAGCCTACTAAATTGGTTGATGGGCACTTTTACACCTATCATTTTTGTATTACTATTACTAGGATTACTTATCATTACTGATGCTATACTTGGTTGTAAAGTATCAATCAAAAAGAATAGAAAATGTGAATCTAGACGTTTTTGGAAAACATTACGTAAGTTTGGTTGGTCTTGTGCTATTGTATGGTTTGCATCACGAATTGATGCTGATATATTAATATCATTTAATGCTCACCTATCAGAGCTTTTTGCAGGGCTTATTGCTGGAGTTGAGTTATGGTCTATAGTTGAAAACTTAAATACATTATACCCAGATGGTCCTTGGAGAATCCTAAGTAAAGTAATAAAGAGTAAAGGTGAAAAGTATCTTGATATAACCATAGATAAGGAAGACTTGCCAAAAGTTAAGCAACTGGTTAAAAAGATAAAATAGTGAATGTGTTGAGATATATTAAAATAGGTTTTGTTGCACTTACTGTCTTCTTAGGTTTAAATAATTATAGACTTAGTAATAAAGTAGATTACTTAGATAATAGATTAGCAGAAACTAAACATGCTTTACATTATTACGAAGGTAAACTTAATGATGCTGAGGATAATAATAAAGTCTTAATGCTTACTATAGACGATTTTAAAGAATCTAATGACAGTCTAGTACAAGTAGTAAGGAAACAAGCTAAAGAGCTTAAATTAAAAGACAAAGAGTTAAATACAGTATCTTCTACTGAAACAGTAATTAAAGATACTATACTACATAAAATAAAGGATCCTAATCCTGACTTTTTAGTAGAACTAAAACCAAATCAATTGACTACAATCAAAATAGAGAGAAAGGATAGTATATTAACACATATACTAGACATTAGGAATCGTCAAGATTTATATATAAGTGAACGTAAAGTTTGGCGTAAGAAAGGTTTCTTCAGACGTTTGTTCACACTAAATTTTAAGAAGGATTTAATAAGAGACTATCAGATAATGAACACAAACCCTTTAATCAAGACGATTGAAACAAGGGTTATAACTATTTCAAAGTAATTGCAAAATATTTCAATTTAGTATTAATCAATAAACAAATTGAAACTATGCATTTAAATAAAATTCTAGATCAAATCAAACACCATCCTTCTCCTACTGAGGCTATTGATAAGCTTGGTAAAGCTTTAGAAAAGCATGAAGGTAGTTTGTTAGAGAAGGGCTTCCAGATACTTAAATCAGAACTCTGTGCTAATGTATATGAAGCTATAAATGGTCCTCACTTTGATGAGGAACATGCCAGATACGCAGTAGAAGGCATGGAAAATGAGGATGGCACTAAAGGCCCTCATTGGACAGTTGAAGAGACAACGTCCGTTGCCAATCAAATGGGCATAAACTTAAGATCAGAGAAACATAACAAATGGGATTGGTATGTTGCTATGAATATGATCTATTCAGATTTTTATAAAGCTGTTGTAGCAATGACTGGCAGCAATAACACAAAACATTTTGCAGAACTTACCAAAGCTTGGATTTGTGACAAAGACATTTCAGAAGGTAAGATGTGGCACTACTACGTTTATATCATGTGTGATGATGAAGAGAATGATTATAAAGCTTATGAACATGAATATCATAAAGGTAATTATTCTTTGAATCGTTATAGAGAACCAGAATATTTGGACTATGATAAATATTATCATAAACATGATCGTCCTTATGAACTACGTTCTCGTGGATATGAATATGATGATTACTCTGATATGGAAATGCGACGCATGAAAATGGAGCGTGAAGCACGTGAAAAGGATATGCATAGTAAAACCCAGAGTAGAGATGCTAGAAACACATCTATTAGATATTTCTAATTATCAAACAATCAAGTAATTTAAATCAATTAAAAAATAAATCATTATGTTAGAAAACGAAAGAATAATTGTAGACCGTGGTGGTATTGACCCCGGTATCGCTGCTTTGATGCAAAATGCTAATAAAGGTTTTGATCCTGCTGCTTTGATGGCTATGATGAACAACGGTAATGGTATGTTCGGTGGCAATGGCGGTTGGTGGTGGATTTTCATCATCGTGCTCTTCTGGATGTGGGGCGGATGGGGTGGCAACGGCTTCGGTCGTGGCAACCAGGCTGAAACCAACTCTGACTTCGCTCGTTTAGCTGCTATGGGTAACCAGAACAACAACACTGATTTGTTAATGCAGGCTATCAACGGTAACAAGGATGCAATCAATACCTTGTCTACTAACTTGAACTGTGATGTTAAATCAATTGACACAGCGTTGTGTTCTATTCAGAATGCAATTGGTAAAGTTGGTGGTGAAGTAGGTTTCTCTGCAGAAAGAGTAATCAATGCTGTTAATGCTGGTGATTGCAATGTAATCAAAGCTATTAGTGACTGCTGCTGCACAACTCAGCGTTCTATTGATTCAGTTAATCTGAATTTAACCCAAATGAATGCTGATAATAGATTATCTATCTGTCAACAGACTAATACATTGCAGAATGCTATTACTTCAGGATTTAACAATCTGTCTAGCGAAAACGCTACAAGATTCAACATCATTGGCGCTAAGATCGATGCACAAACACAAATGATTAACGACAAATTCTGTCAGTTAGAAATGAGAGAAATGCAGAATAAGATTGATGCTCTGCGTGATGAAAAGAATGCATTGCAGACTTCTGCCATTACTCAACAGCAGACTCAGAATATTGTAAATCAGATTAAACCTTGTCCAGTTCCTGCATACCTGACATGTAATCCGTACGGATGTAATGGTGGATTTACAGGTTATGGTTATGGATATGGCTACGGTGATAGCTGTTGCGCTTAATAAGAAAGGAGGTTATTATGTTTCCTTTCATGTTTAATCCTTACTTTGGACGTAACAATACCGTTCGTATTTTAGACCAAGTAATACCGAAAATCAATACAATAAGCGTAAGCGATTCAACAGAATCTACAGTTCTGGGTATCTGTCCTAAAGTGTGGTGTAGACTTCCTAGAGAAGGTGTGTTTGTATTAGAGGTTAGACATACTCCTGCCACTGCTAGTGCAACACTTCCTGTGTTTGTATCTACTACTGGTTCAGTAAGCACCGCTTCAAATAACAACAATATACCTGTAGTAAAAGGAGATAGCACACCATTAGTTGGTTCTGAAATCTCTGCTGGTAACAGATATTGGGTTTATTACAATAAATGCGATAATGTTATTCAGGTTATGAATCATTACACTGTGGCTGCAGCTCCAGCTGCCTAATATATATTAATATAAAGTATATGGGCAGCGAGTAATACCTGCCCATATCTTTTTTAAACTTAAAGATATGACATTCTCACAGTTAACGCCGGGTACTAATATACACGTACTCGAGATTACAGGTACTTTTAAAAAGAGTACTACATACAGTTTAGGTAAAGTAGTAAGTGTATCAAAACCCTACGATGAACCATTGCCACCAGGTCAATTCCCAATGCCTATGCAGAATAGGCGTAAGCTTGTAGATTTAGTTATCTCTTGTGACGGTGAGCAGAAGAAACTGTCAGTATCTGAAGATAAAACAATGATGACCGATTCTACCATCGGACTTACTATAGCTACAGATAAAACTCAAATTGTAGATATGGTTAAGCAATCCTATAATGACTGCAAAGTTAAAAAGGAAAGCGTATTAAAATACGATGAAGAGATGAGGAGATGTGAAGACATCTTAAAATTACTTAATACAACTCCGGACATAACAACCAATGTGACAAAAGATTTCAAAGAACTTGATGAATTAAAAGCTGAAGTGAAAGAGCTTAAGCAACTTTTACAAAATGTAACTACTGTTCGTCCAGAGGTTAAAATAGAAACCCCCTCATCTGAGGAGAAACAAATTGAAATCTAAAACACAAAGGTTGGCTATTTAGTCAACCTTTTTTATTTTAATATTATATGAGTACATACAATAATAAATACGATATATTAGGAAGTACGATTAAACCTAATCCTGCATCTGTTAAGTATTGGGCTGACTTAGCATCTAACCCAAATGGTGGTGACCTAAAATACTTTAATGGTAAAGATTGGGTTTACGTAAACAGTAAAGCCACTGGCGATATTACTGAATTGCAAGAAGATGTAAAACAACTTCAAACAGATATTAAAAACAAAGTAGATAAAGTATCTGGTAAAGGTCTTTCTACTAATGATTATACTACTGCGGAAAAGAACAAGTTAGCAGGTATTGCAGCTAATGCAAATAATTACACATTACCTACTGCTTCTGATTCTACTCTGGGTGGTATTAAAACAGGTTTTGTATCTACGGATACTAAGAAGGCTGTTAAAGTACAAGATGGTAAAGCTTATGTAGAAATAGATTCTACTAACATTGAAATTAATGATATACCTAATGCTGAAAGTTTTTATTCTTATGGTGTATCTTGGCAAACAGGTTCATTGAATGCAACTTTAGCTAGAATTGGTAATTTAGATTTACATCGTTCTTTACCAATCCAGAATAAGATGAGAGGATGTACCTTAGCAGATAATGGTACAGTAAACCATTATTTCAAAGATGACTGGTCTGCTAATGAAGATGGTACACCTATTAAGAAAGATGGTAGCGATGGTATGGTAATGATTGAAATACCTGAATTCTATGTAAAATGCCAAAGTAAGAATGGTATAGATAGTATGAGTATTTCAGAATATGCATTAGATGGTTATACTCTTGTTAAGAAACAATATGTATCTGCTTATGAAGCTACTGTAGATAGAACTAAATCTGATACTTTGAAATTAGCTTCTGTAGTAAATACTACTGCTAATTTTAGGGGTGGTAATAATGATGCATCAAAAGATGAAGCAGAGAATACTCAATTAGGTATGCCTGTAACTGCTACTAGTAGAGCTAACTTTAGAAAGTATGCTAGAAATAGAGCTGCAGGTTCTAAATGGAATATGTTGGATTTCTTTGCAACAAATACTATTTGGTTACTGTATTCTATTGAATATGCAAATTGGAATTCTCAGTTAGCCTTTAATGAAAAATTATCTAACGATGGTTTTAAACAAGGTGGTTTAGGTAGTGGTGTTACAAATGTTACTGGTAGTGATTGGAATACTTTTAATAGTTATTATCCAATTATTCCTTGTGGTACTAGTGATGCTCTTGGAAATAAAACCGGTGAAGTTGAATATACTTTACCTTCTACTTTTAAACCAGACAGTGTAGTAAAAGTAAAAGTACCTAGATATAGAGGTATAGAAAATCCATTCGGACATATTTGGAAGAATGTTGACGGTGTTATTTTTGATATTAAATCTGATTCAGATGGTGGTACTAGTACTATATACTTAGCAAAAACTGAAGCTGATTATGGTGACACTGTTACTGAAGGTTTTAGTGAATTAGGACAATTACCTAGAAAAGGTGGTGCTATCTCTGATACTTACTTGGGCACATTCATCCCATCAGAAGTAACAGGAGCTAGTTCTACTACAGGTAGATGCGATAACTTCGAAACCATTATAACTAGTTCTTCTTTAAGAACTTTGTTCTACGGCGGTGGTGCTAATTACGGCGCTTATGCCGGTCTCGGTTCTTGTTATTCGGGTCATTCGGTCGGTTATTCGGCTGCTGCTTATGGTTCGCGTTTAGTATATAGACCATAAACATTTATAGGTTGATGTCAAGTAAAAAACAGCAGTAATGCTAATAACAGCACTAATGCCAGTCTCAGTTATTGTAATTCGAATAATACAGTCAGTAATTCGAATGCTAATTATGGTTCACTTAAAATTTCTTTTTGTTTTGACATGACCTTGGCTCTTGCCAAAAAACAAATAATAAAATCAGCGGTGTTAGTAGTTTCGACGAACGCTCCTCTTATCACAATTTTAATGAAAAGAGTTTCTAATATATTTGAAGGTATCATAAATTATAATAACATCTTGTATGCAGATGAAAAAGCTCGTAAAGGGAAATTACATTCATATGGTGTTAAACACCATGATAGAAATCGTGAACGTAATCTTCATAAGCTACAGGATGCCTTAACAAATTTAACTTACAAAACTTCAGAATATAGTTTATTCACAATTCATGAACCAAAAGAAAGATTAATATATAGATTGCCATACTTTCCAGATCGTATAGCTCATCATACACTTATGAACTATTTAGAGCCTATATGGGAGAAGATATTTATTGCACATACTTATGCTTGTAGAAAGAATAAAGGTATTCACAAAGCAGCACAAGATATAAAGAAAGTACTGAGGAAAGATGTAGTTAATACTCAATATTGTTTAAAATTAGATATTAAGAAATTCTATCCTTCTATAGACCATGAGATTCTTAAGTCCATAGTAAGAAGAAAAATAAAAGATACTAAAGTATTAAAATTATTAGATGAAATAATTGATTCAGCACCAGGAGTACCTATTGGTAATTACTTATCACAGTACTTTGCTAATCTATATCTAGCTTACTTTGATCATTGGATTAAAGAATGTAAGAAAATAAAATACTATTTCAGATATGCTGATGATATAGTAATCTTTAGTAAAAATAAAGAGAGTTTACACACTTTAATCAAAGATATAATAGAATATTTAAATATCAATTTAAAACTAACAGTAAAGAGCAACTATCAAGTATTTCCTTTAGATTCAAGAGGATTAGACTTTGTAGGATATAAATTCTATCGTACTCATACATTACTTAGGAAAAGTATCAAACATAGGATGTGTAAATGTTTATCTAGGTTATACAATAAGACGTATAGTAATTCATATGCTAGACGTAAAGTATGTTCTTACTTCGGTTGGTTGAAGTTTTGTAATTCTATCAATTTTTGTAAAAAGTTAGTATTAAGGGTTTGTAAGAAATATAATCTAACAACACCTGAAATATTTGCACCTAAGAAAGATATTATATCAAATGTCTTAGAT
>ENA-OYYH01001000-OYYH01001000.1-human-gut-metagenome-genome-assembly--contig:-NODE-1000-length-12284-cov-10.791725_pt1 | contig 12284 bp, 10 predicted proteins | sample MGYA00243245_ERZ653439 | MGnify/ENA primary metagenome ERZ653439 (study PRJEB26926, sample SAMN06165028) | human gut metagenome | biome: ENVO:00009003; feature: ENVO:2100002; material: ENVO:00002003... | reverse complement strand
TATGCGGCAAACCGGGATTTGGATTTCAAAAAAACATCTATCTTGTTTCATTTTTGCCACCCTTTTGACTATATTTTAGCACAATTTTTTTGATTTGTCAATATTGTCAATATAATATTCTCTAAATAACAACGTATGAACTGCTGCTGAATACCTCATTGGTCGTATCACCATAAACAGATATCCTTGCATTGACGGGAAGCCTGTAAAATCTTACAGAATCAGTTCTGTCGATCAATGCTGAGAGCTTTCTTTCAAGTGCGGAAATTCTTGCTTCGGAGATGATACACTCAAATGCGGATTCCTGTACCCGCGTTCCGCAGCCATTGAGTATTCTGAAAATACGGCGCCGCTTTTTGTTATCAGAAACATCATATATCACCAGAACGTGCATTGCTTTCACCTTCTATATATGGATCAAAACGTGAAACATCTTTGTTATCAACAGCGGAAGACAGCATATCCGCATGGTACAGCATAAGCCCCCTGCAGCTCTGCTCATATCCATCATGAGCAGACGCAGCAGAAGATATCGCTTTTTCAAAGCAGGAGATAAGCTTTTTCCTGCCCTTGTCTGACAGATAAACTGCCTCTCCATTGTATGTAAAATCGGTTTCGATATTTGCAGAATTCAAGAAATCCAATACCGCCCGATCCGAAATGAGAGGTCTGAATATCTCCATCATATCAGAAGCAAGGGCACGATGACCGCTCTGGGAAGTGTGCATAAATCCCACGAAAGTATCAAACCCATGGTTTCTCAGAATAACGTCAACGGAATTATACAGCACCGAATAGCTATAGCTTAATGCCGCATTAGCACAGTCCCTTGGAGGACGGCGGTTCCTGCCGGAGAACCCGAACTTCTTATCAATAAAAAAACTCAGCGCTGAAAAATACATTCTGGAAGTGCTGCCTTCGATTCCACGGATGGCGGCATTACTACCGGAACTGCATTTATTCTCGGCTGAGGATAGCATTGATATTGTTTTCTCCACTTCAGGGAAATAGCAGTTTTCATTCAAACTGCTTAGCAGGAGTATCTGACTGCTTATCTTAGCATAAACGATTTTTTTGGCAAATGCATTGCAGAATCTTCTGCTTTCAGACAGTGCATACTGCTTTTTTCTCCTTGCAGAAAGGCACTCGTCATTATTAAGCAGGCTGCAGACTATTTTTCCCTGATCGCTTATCCACGAAACGCTTGTATTGCGAGATGAAAGAAAGACAAGAGCCTGTGATGTTATCTGCACCGACGAACTGACAAGCAGGCTCTCTGCAAGCTCAGCAGGAAGCGACTTAAGCTTTACGCCATTTTTGCTTACAACTAGTTTACCGTTGGATATACCTACTTTTGCGCCATGTTCGTTTATGTAAATACGCACCGACTGTACCTCACAAATTTCAGATGTGGTCAAGGTTTTGTATGATTGTCAAACACCTTTCGGTGAGGGGGGTTCAGACGATTTGAAACTTAATACTGACACTTGGAGTGTGAGAGTGTTTCAATCACCTCGCGGTGAGGGGGTGGTTCAGACGCGCTGCTTGGCGTGCCAGAATAAACGAACTGGAGGTAGTTTCAATCACCTCGCGGTGAGGGGGTGGTTCAGACAGAATAACCTGTGCAGAAAGAAAGATGAAAACGGTAGTTTCAATCACCTCGCGGTGAGGGGGTGGTTCAGACTCGCGGTTATCAAGTGATGGACCTCAATACTAAATATGTTTCAATCACCTCGCGGTGAGGGGGTGGTTCAGACTGCAAACCCACGAGCCTGCATGGTTATGCGGCAAACCGGGATTTGGATTTCAAAAAAACATCTATCTTGTTTCATTTTTACCACCCTTTTGACTATATTTTAGCACAATTTTTTTGATTTGTCAAGCATTTTAAGCCAGAACAAACCCGCCCATACCCATGCCGGTCTTGCCGCCGACGCCGCAGTAGGTCGCGTAGGCAAACACGGTTTTCAGAAGCCGCGACTGCTCCGGGTCTTTCGGGAAGCGGTAGTCAACATACCCGGTCATACCGTGGAATATATTCCCGCTGACGTTGTAATCCTCCCGGCGAAGCTGAAAGTCCCCGGTCTCCCCGGCGGCGAAAGCTTCGCAGAACTCATCATAGGAAAGCTCCGCACCCTCGAACTTGCTGAACTTGCATATCACGGAATAGAAATACCGCTCTATCTCCGGGAAACAGCACACCCGCCCCTGCGACTTGAACATAGCCGGAGTGACGAACGCCATGCGGCAGGAATTTCCCCGGATAAGCTCCCCGGAGCTGTCGGCGCGTATCGCCGGGGCTGGATTCTCCCCTACGATACGCACCGGCTGTTCAATGCCGTAGATTTTGAGCCGCTTCGCTTTCCGGAAGCCTTCGATAATACACGCGGCCTCGTCGTTCAGCGCGGATACCCTGATGACAAATCCGCCGTCATTCGGGACTGCGAAAATTGAGAACGGGTGGTGTTCCTTCTGATGGAGGAATTCAGCGTAGCTGCTTTTTATCAGCTTCATGGCGGCGCCGTGGAGCTTCACCCCAAGCCCGGAATACAGCTCCGACGCGTCGATATCGTCCGTTATGAAATCCGACTGATATATCAAAAGAACACCCCCGTATGATCATTTTCTGTTATTTAACGAGCCTTTATTGCCACCAGAATTTTGTCCGCCATTCTGACCTGGTTTAGGCTTTCTTGGCAAAGACGGATCCGGATCAGTGATCCTGGGCAGGTGGTTGTAGTATATTATATAACCTTTATTGTCAAGACGCTTGTAGCTTTCCATTCTTTTTTCAGCCTGAACCTTTATAAACTTGTTCGTTTTGCTTGCGAGCGGATCGCGGTTTTCCGAAAACCAGCTAAAAACATCTCCACCTTCATTTAAGCGCGGATAATCCACATCATACCCTGCAACATAATCCAAATCAAGTAACTTATCCAAAAAAGCAGTGAGCACAGGAGTTTTAGGGAACATATCCTCGTTCGCTTCACTTAATATATTCTTAGTTATATCGTTCAGAGAATAGTGATTTTCTACAAAGCTCCTGGTTATAATCTGATCTACAATGATCTTTACTGACCCTAATCCGACAGGCTTACCATGCCCAAGTTTGTGGCAACGCCGGGAATCGTCAGAATTCTCACCGAGGTCAAGTGCAAATACGAGCTTTCTAAGCTGCTTTTCTGTTATTCGGTCGAAAAATACACTGAAAGAAAAATCCATTCCTTTTTTGACAAGCTGCATTCTGGCAGCCATCGTAGGCTGCTCCTCAGCTTTCTCGTCATCACTGGTGATGACATTCTGCGGGGCGTGCCAGTAGAATTTTCTGCCGGCAATGGTGACTTTACTGCTGTCGGGACCGTATAGCCTGTTCCATTCTCTCTTATTATAATTTCCGCTGAGATAAAACTCAAACGATGACAGACGAGGATTAGCAAGTAAAGGCAACAGATATGGACCATCAAAACAGTCTGTAGAATCACATACTGCGTCTGTAAATCTCACACGGCTTGCACGACTAAATGAATTGTGATTCTCATTAGAAATAAATCCGAATAACGCACATGCTTCACAGCAGTTTTCAGGAGAGACGCACGCATTAACTTTAGCGGCTTTAACGACATCATGCGATGTTTTATTGAAAACAGATCTTGAACACTGTGAGGGAGCAAAGTAAAAAGATCCGGTGTCAGGATCCCGATAATACCACACCGGAAGCCATCCATCTCCGTTTTCCATCTCTTTTATTGTCTTTTCGTAATCGCCCTTGTGTTTGCCCTTGTACATTTCAACGTTAGCCTTTAAACGCTTAATGAATTTGACATCAATTTCGCTTTTATCTTCTTCGCCTTCAAACCACCTGAATACACTGGGATTAGATTTTTTGTCTTCTCCAAACGTGTCCGGTCTGAGATAAACCCCGTTTGAACTGCCATAAGTCAAAAATTCAGATACCAAATCAGAAGCGCCCTTCTTTCCGGGTTTTGAATTAAATACGACTTTATCCCCAGTTTTATAATCACTTCCTGTCTTGTCGCGTACCCGCTCCGATTTATGGAGGAAATATTTATTGCTTGCAGGGTCGTAAGTAATAATTCCGGCATATGGTTTATTCATTCTGGTATGAAAATAATCATCTTCCTTATCGTTAAGATGCATGCAGGAATCCGTCAGCACCTCAAACACGCTTCGAATAACTCCGCGTATTCCGCTGCCGGGGATAGCCGCTTTCCCGTCAAGCGTGAAGAAGTCGTATTTTTTCGGCTCGGTTCTTTCCACATTGTCCGGAACGGGATTTTTCAGGATATCCGGCACGGCTATCTGCGTTTTAGTGGTAAGCCTGCACTTTATCTCCCCGCTGAAAACCGGCTCGGTCACTGCGGTGCAGTCGCTGCGTTTGGCGCCGCCTTTCGGAAGCGGGACAAAGGTGTAAGGATTAACAAATCTGTCGTCCATTACTGTTCTCCTTTCGCAAGGATACGCACAATTCTGAAATCCACTATTTTCAGTATGCCGTTATCGTCATAAACGCAGTAGTTCCGTATCTCCAGCTTTTCAGCGTTCTCCACCGGTAGCGTGTAATGCCCGCCGCCTGTTGCAGTATAATTCCTGCCGAACGATTTAGTGGAGTCGATATCAAGATACTGCTGTTCGGTATATGTCCTGTCCTCGAATGTTTCATCGCCGGAAAGCGCTTCGCGGAATCTGCTGTCGTCAATAATGCGCCATGTGAACGGCATTCCGATCTCCGGGCGGGAAGCCCTTATCTCCGCGTTCTCATTGAACAGCCGTATTTCAAGAAGATGCGCCGCGTCATCTACTGTGCCGCTGAATCCATCGCAGAATATCCCGGTGGTATACTGGCGGTAGGATATCATTCCGGACTGCGCCTTTGAGTTAAGGAGCGCATAAAGTCCGGATTCCTCGACCCTGCCGTTTTCACAGATAAAATCGTACATTACCACACCTCCAGCAGCTTGTCAAAATCATAATTTCTGAAGCTCTCTGTCATGTCCTGACCGTTGATACAAAACTTTTCAACTGAGAATAATCCGCGCCCTACCGAGGTCAGTCCGCCAACGGACAGGAAGCCGTTGTCAAGGTCGGCTATTACTGCGAGGACAGCACGCTTTACATCGTCGGACTGCTTTTCCGTGAACAGCAGCTCAAGCCCGGCGCTTCCGCCGTAATAGGTTTTCTCCGTGTACAGTGCGCCGTCGTTCGTGCCAGAGGTGAATCTGTCGATGGAATTTCTCGTAACGGTCTTGTAGTAACCGCCGTCAAGCATACTTTCGCTGAAATATATGGCAGACTTCTTATTCCTCGCCTGCTTGACGTTTTCCTCGATATGACCGAAAAGCCCGTCAGCTTTCTCTTCTCCTGCGAACTCGCAGAATCTTGCCCGGAATGCGCCCGCCCAGCTTGTACCGGGTATCACCGGAACTCCGCTGCGCAGGGAAAGCTGCTCGTAGTCTGGCGCTGCATTCTCTCCGTCAGAAACATCCGTGGAATACCTGCGTATCGAAATACCGCCCCGCTGTTTCAGCGAAAGCGTTATTCCCGTGAGGTCGGAGGGCTTCGTCAGTTCCACAGCCTGAGCGTTTTTCCAGCACTCATCGTCGAACATATCGAAATCGAGCCAGTCGTCTGCATCGCTGAATCCTATGCGCTGGAGTCCCTCAACAGCGACCGTTCCGTACCCTCTTGTCGTCTTGTGACCGAATCTCAGCAGACCTGCGTTTATCTTCTGGAATGCTTCGTTAATTACGCTGTCGCCGTCAGCTCCGCAGTCCGCAAGCTCGATATAGCCTCTGAACTCCGCTCCGGTCTCAACCGCCTCAAAATCGAACTTTCCTGTGTCCTCCGCCACCTTGTTGTTCAGCCTTACGCTGTCGCGTACAGATACGGCGTTTTCTCCGGTGCAGACTGCGTCGTAGGTCAGCACTTTGCTCATCTCGCCGCTGCCGTTCTGGATAGTTCCGAAAAGCTCTCTGGCAGTATCCTCGTCAACGCTGTGACGGATCACTCCGGCAATTGAGGTAGCCGGAATATACGGAACACCGCGGCTGTCAAGGAGAACGTCAGAATCGGTATTGTCGCTTATCCCCGAACCGAGCGCCAGCGGGCTTTTCAGTCTGAAAATATACCTGTAATATACACGCTCCATTGTTATTCTTCCTCCTTTCTGTCAGCCGTTCTGAGGAAGTATTTACCCAGCAGGAACACGGTTTCGAGATACTCGCGCCAGTCCTCGTTATATTTGTATTTTTCGGCGGTCATTGCGATATCGTGCGCCTTTTTCTTTTTTGCCTCTGTCTTGACGGAGTCTATCCGCTTTATAAGGTCGTTGAAAGCGCCCGCCTGCCGTATCATCAGCAATACTCTGCCGACAAACGAGGAACTCAGCCCTACAAGTGCGCTTCTGTTGCTGAGCGCATAGTCGATGGCGGAACTGCGCATTTCTTCAGTTGTATCGTTCTTTTTGAGGAGTTCAGTGAGCCTGCCGTCTGTCTCCGCATTTACCTTTCCGGAAGCAAATCCACATTCCCCAAGTTTCATAAGCTCGCCCGCCTTTACAAAGCGAACCATTCCGAAGCCCTCGCCAGTCTTTGCGCCGAAATACGCATACTCCGGCAGTGTGCAGACGCTCTCAGCCGTGAAGCATATCGTACTCCCTGCGGCAATCGCACGGATATGCGGTTTCTTGTAGTTACCCGCGGACATATAGCCCATGATCGTCTTATATTTCATGAACGACTTATCGGTATCGGCGTTCTTTATTCCGAGCTGACAGCAAACCTCTGCGAAATCAGTCGTATAGCTTCCGCAGTCGTCAGTGAAAAGCGCGTCAGAGCAGAACACCGCCGCGGTCCTTTCACCGCCGGAAACGCTTATCTGCTTCAGTTCCAGCGGTCTAAGCTCAGCGTACAGAACGCTGCATTCCGCGTACTGCGCGGTCTTGCTCCTGCCGACGGTCACAACGCCGCCGGAGAGTGCTTCCGCAATGTTACGCAGGTATTTTCCCTTTCCGGTAACAGTTCCGCTGAACACCTGTCCGGGACAGATACACGTCTGGGTGTAAAGAGTGCTGTCATCTCCGGTGCTGTGATGATATACCGTCTCGGTCTGGACTTTTACTTCCTTACCCGTCGCGAAATAGCCGCTTTTCAGCGGCTTCAGTATCCTGACGTGATTTTCGCCGACTGTAAGAAGATTCTCATAAACAGTCCCATGTTCAGCTGACTGAGTTTTATCCTTAGCAATAGCGGCAGGCGCGGGGAGCGCGGCTGTTCCCTCTGGCGAGGTGATATACAGATTCGAGAAAATCACACCATGCCGGAGGAACATTTCCTCAAAATCGCTGTCGTCAGAGTGATTTTTCAGATACTGATTTGCAAAGAAACCCATAATGGAAGTTCCGCTGATATAGTCGGCGGTTTCAGAAGAACTGCTCCCCGGCAGCATAAGTGCAGATTCGTTGCGGACGGAATACCGAAGCTCGTAGGTTGCTTCATCATCTGTTATCTTTCCGGAAATGGTACTTACGCTGGACTGCCCCGACCTTAAAAGCTCGCACCTGACCGCGCCGAATCCGCGAGTGCGCTTGTAGCCGATATTCCGGACAGCTCTGCATATTCTCGAAAGCTCGTCAAAATACTTATCTTCTATTTCAATAGGCGCGGTGAAAACCATCTCCGACCCGTCAAAAGGCGAATAGTGGTTCACAGCGCGCATGAAGCGCAGGCTCTCATTTTTTGCCGTGTCGTCCTCGATGGCGGTGGAAGCTTTAACGGAAGTGAACAGCGCGAGTATCTGCTGTGCGTTCTTCCCAGAATTTTCAGCCTCCGTGCAGAGGGAAGCATAGCCCTCCGGAACTGCGTTCCCTATTCTCAGCGAGCCGCGGCTGGTGCCGGAAACGCCGAATATCCCGCCGATATTCTGTGCGCCTATGTATTTTGCGGACTCCAGCATACAGCCCTTTATGCGCCTTGAGGGTATCACCGGTAAACCGTGGCTGTCATAGCTGACATCGGTATCTATCGACAGAGAGAAACCGTCCCCGCTTGCAGAACACATATCCGATTTAAGCGTTATTCTTAATTCACAGTTCATTCGGACGCCTCCTGTTCATCGGTTTCAGTTTTCGCAAACCAGATATCGTAAACCTGCGCGATATCGAAAATGAGTTTACGGAGCTTTTCATCGCCGCTGTCAAGCCCGGCGGCGGGGTATCTGGACTTTATCCGCTCCACCTCGAAGCGGTAGCAGGAATCGCCCTTTATCATTGCCGCCGCAAGGTTCTTTATGTTGGCTCTGCCGATGGCGCTCAGGCGCTGTCCGGCGCTGATAAACCCGCTCAGTTCAGCCGAAACCTCATACGGCCGCGCAGTCAGACCGGCTTCCTGCGTTTCGCGGATAGTTTCCATATCGTTTGTGATACCAGAACGGCAGAAGTGGAAATCTACGTAATTCACACGGCTGTCCTGCGCTCTTGACTTCTTTTTTCCGGATTCGCAGCACTGTTCTGCAATCTCGTAAACATCGGAGAACGGCGCATGGCTGTGCGCTATCGCGATGCCCGCGCAGGCGTAATTCTTCTGGTCGTCAGGCAGGGAGCGGTTTTCCTCGTCGAGCGCGCTGAAATATGCGGTCACGACATCGAGCGCCGCTCTTGCGTTGCATATCAGGGTTATCTCGTCGCCGCCGGCGATAACTCTGCGGAACTTGTGCCTGCCATCGGTCCGTTCGGCGAGCTTTGCCTTTATAGCGCTTATCGGGCGCTCCACGAAAGACTTGTCCGTGCTTATGGAGAACCTCCGGAGCGCGGAAGTGCATTCTGTGTAGCCGCTGATGTTCTCGGTGCACGCCTTTACCTTTTTGCTCATTGCGTTGCCGTCAACATAGATAACGGCAAGCAGGCTTTCGGTACCCTTGTTTTCCTCGCCGGAGATATCGTCAAGGAACATCTCGCCGACCTCTGCGGACTTCTCAAAAGCCTTGCGTTTCAGCACGCTCTCCCGGGAAAGTGAGCAGTTGTCCTCTTTCTTTACGATGGGCATAAAAGTATCCCTGTCTACCTGTGTTATCGGCAGGGTATTGCAGGGAACAGATATCCAGTCGGTGGACTTTATCCGGCTGTTTTCATTATAAAGGCGCGTGCGGTCCTCCTTGAAATTATCGGTGGTGTCAACGCAGGCGGCTATCACTGATATGGTGTAGGTCTTTTCCAGCAGCATGCGGGAGAAAATGCGGTTAGCACGGATATAGGTCTCACGGCTTTTGTACATGATAAAGAGATTTCCTCCGCCCTCGTATATCACTTCGCCGTCGAAGCTGCTTTCCGCAAAGGATCTCACGGAAAATTCCGCGCCGCTGCGCCAGTCCGAATTTATGCGGAGTCCCTTCTTTCCTGCGGCTATGAAGAACAGTCCGTAGACGTTTGCAAGAAGCTCCGAGCCGCCGGAGATCTCGCGTATCCTGTTGGTGCGGTATATGTATTCCTGTTTGCTGCGGCAGTCGTAAAGTGCAGTCACGCAGCCGTATCCGGTTTCTGCCATCATATCAACTCCGTTCTTTTCCGCGCCTGGAGATTTCCGGGCGGTGAATTATCGTTCTTGTCAACCAGCACTTTATCACATTCGACAATTTTTGTCAATTTTTTGGGGGAATGTTGTAGAAAGTGGATAAAAAATCCCCCGATGTTCGTTACATTTGCCGAATATCGGGGTGGGATTTCAAACACCTCGCGGTGAGGGGGTGGTTCAGACTGTACGCGTCCACTGCTCCGGGCGTTACGGCGGGAGTTTCAATCACCTCGCGGTGAGGGGGTGGTTCAGACTTAAGGAAACAATGAATCTACATAAGGCATTGTCTGAAGTTTCAATCACCTCTCGGTGAGAGGGTGGTTCAGACCCGGGAACGCCAAAGTGGTATGAGGTTGATGTTTCGGGGTTTCAATCACCTCGCGGTGAGGGGGTGGTTCAGACGGCTAGGGTTATCTTTAGAGGAAGCTGTGGGATTAAGAGTTTCAATCACCTCGCGGTGAGGGGGTGGTTCAGACTTCCGTATCTTATAGTGCTGGACAGACTACACAAAGCGTATGTTTCAATCACCTCGCGGTGAGGGGGTGGTTCAGACACTATCATTTAATCAGCCAATTAAGATTCCTAATTCAGTGTTTCAATCACCTCGCGGTGTGGGGGTGGTTCAGACTGCAAACCCACGAGCCCGCATGGTTATGCGGCAAACCGGGATTTGGATTTTTGAAAAACATTTATTATGTTTCATTTTACCACTCCTATAAGTATAGTTTAGCACATTTGTCCCGAAATGTCAACCGTTTTCCGGCGAAAAAAGCCGCATGGTTATCACCTCCCCCTGCCCGAAACGGGCGTTCAGTCATCAGAATTGGAATTGACGATCGCGGTAGCGACAGTAGCAGCAGCGCCGATAATGGCGGTAAGTACGCCTGCACTCATGAAAATCACCTCCTTAACGTGGAATCAGAGAAAAATCACCAGAAAATGCCCCAACGGAGCGGAGAATTGTCGCGCAGGGGATTGGGATTTATGATCTTGCTCATGGTATCACCACCTTTCACTATATATACCCGAGAAACTGAACTTTTTAAGTTTTATCACTTCCTTTCATGGAAATAAGCCGGATCAGTCACGGCATGCAGGGTCGGCGGCAGCGTCAAAGATAGCGCGGATAATTGTGCCAAGAACAGAACCCATGAATATCACCTCCTTACATTGGGATCAGGTGCGGATCAGTCGTCCTCACCGCCCAGAAGAATGCCAGCCAGAACGCCGAGAATGAAGCTGTCACGATCAGCCATGGATATCACCTCCCTTCGGAACATCAGAAATCAGTAAAGGATAAACAGACGCCTGCGGCGGGAGCCGCCGAACAGGTCGTGTCTGGGCATTATAACGCCAGCCATTATATCACCGCCTTTCATATCGGAATGTAACAGGAAGTCAGTCAGCATTGATTGCTGCGACAATAACGGAAGTAACACCGCTGATGATGGCAACTATAACAGGTACCGGCATGGGGATCACCACCTTTCACTATCTATACCCGGAATATCCGGTTTTTTAAGTTTTATTTGTAATAATCAGAGGAGCAGTCAGGCTCGCCGGCAAACGGGGAATAAAGATAGCCGAGCCACATGTCATAAAGGAACGCCGGAACAAAGGACTGAAAATATCTGTTCATGTGAATACCCCCTTGAAGAATGAATGTCGGAAAATCAGCGGAACATGGGAACATCGCAGAAGTTCTTTATCATGTGATCATCTCCTTTCACTATATATACCCGGACAAGCAGGTTTTTTAAGTTTTTCGGAAACTTTTTTCTGAGATTTTCTCAGGAACTTTTCCTTTCACTATGTATACCCGGACAAGCCAGTTTTTTAAGTTTTTTGCATAGAAAAATCCCCGATATCTTTTTAGGATATCGGGGATTGGGGTCAATCACCTCGCGGTGAGGGGGTGGTTCAGACTGCAAACCCACGAGCCTGCATGGTTATGCGGCAAACTGGGATTTGAATTTTAAAAAAACATTTAACTTGCTTCATTTCTACCACCCTTTATACTATGATTTTACCACATAATTTCGTCCGTGTCAATACCCTGAAAGAATTATTATGCGGAAATCATACCAGAAGAGGATACCTGCGAAACCGCACGAACCTGAAAACAGAACGCCGCTCCGTGGAACCATCGTCAAGCACGGAAGTCTCGCAGACCCGCTCGCTGCACGCGCACAGAACGGCGACGCCGTTCCTCTGGAGCCTGCCCGCGACCGCAAACGAAAGCGACATCTCGCCTTGCACAAGAACCACGTCAGCCCTCAGATCAAGGATCCGGGCGCAGTATTCATCGGCAAGTGCGGAAACGGCGGCAGTATCCGCGCCGGCAGGTACGTCAGGGAACGGCACATCGACGAAATCGCCGAACTTCATTGCGGCGGCAGTCTGCTCTGCCGACCATCTGACAGACGGGTGATTTGAAAAGTTAATGAACATTTATTACCTCCTTCGGATCAACAGCTTACACTTTATATACTGAATTTATATGCTGTTTTAAGTTTTTTATACTCAGTATCGTAATTACTATAATGATGTATGGTAACATGTGTAGCCCCACTCATACGACCCGAAATGTTAACATACATTTTTTCTTTCTTGAAAGTCCACTACTTACTTCAAACATAACATAGTTATTGTGCATAATCACCAAAGAACCTGTCTCTTATACACATCTGACGCTGCCGA
>ENA-OYYH01000979-OYYH01000979.1-human-gut-metagenome-genome-assembly--contig:-NODE-979-length-12573-cov-4.516776_pt1 | contig 12573 bp, 6 predicted proteins | sample MGYA00243245_ERZ653439 | MGnify/ENA primary metagenome ERZ653439 (study PRJEB26926, sample SAMN06165028) | human gut metagenome | biome: ENVO:00009003; feature: ENVO:2100002; material: ENVO:00002003... | reverse complement strand
GATCTACACCTAAGCCTTCGTCGGCAGCGTCAGATGTGTATAAGAGACAGAATCGTAGCTGCTTTTTTGTGCAGTCCTCTTTCGTTTGTCTTTGCAGGAAATCCTCCACTTTTTCCTACAGATATCACCTTGAACGATAAAGGGGAAATTCTGATTACAGAAAAAGGCAGAAACCGCATCAGCATCTTCTCACCGGATGGTAAAACACTTCTGCGTACGATTCCGGTAGACGAATCTCCTACCGGTATTCTTCTGGATGCCGACAAGGCATATGTCACTACAAATGCTGCCACCGGACATTTACAGATTATTTCTTTAGAAACCGGCAAGCAGGAAACCGCCATTGCAACAGGTTCCGGTGCCTGTTATCCGATATTCGGCCCGGACAAAAAACACATATATGTATGCAATCAATTCCAGAATACGGTTTCAGAGGTCGATCCGGCAATCCACCAAGTTATCCGTTCCGTAAAAGTCTTGCGTGAACCCAAATCAGCACTGTTCAGTAAAGACGGAGAGTACCTGTTCGTGACAAATTTTCTGCCGGCCCAACGGGCGGACGTCGACTATGTGGCTGCCTGTGTATCAGTAATCAGAATGAGCGATTTCACCAAGGTAAAAGACATACAACTGGCCAATGGAAGCAATGCACTTCGCGGCATTTGCATGACTCCTGATGGTAAATATATTTATATATCACATAATCTCGGCCGTTTTACTGTTCCGACTTCCCAATTGCAACAAGGATGGATGAACACCAGTGCCTTCAGCATCATAGATGTAGCAAAACAAGAATTCATCGGAGCGGTTGTTGTTGACGAGCCGGAACGAGGAGCAGCAGGCATCTGGAGCATCGTCTGCAACGACGAAACACTATTCATCACCCACTCCGGGACCCATGAAATCAGCGTTATCAATCATAAGGCAATGCTGGACAAGTTTCTGAATTATCCCAACAAATCGATGTTGGATTATGACCTGAGATTCCTGTACGGCTTGCGCAAGCGTATTCTATTGGAAGGAAACGGCCCCCGCAAAATGATCATGGAGAATGGTAAACTCTATATTCCCACTTATTTTGCCGACATCCTAAACATCGTAGACGCCCAAACTTGCGAAATAGCCACAGCCAATCTGAATCCGGACCGGGAAGAAAGTGCGGAAAATAAAGGAGAACGTTACTTCAACGATGCATCCCATTGTTTTCAAAATTGGCAGAGCTGCAACGGATGCCATCCCGGAGACGCCCGTACCGACGGTATGAACTGGGATTTAATGAACGACGGAGTCGGCAACTCCAAAAACTGCAAGAGTCTGTTATTCAGTCATCCTACCCCTCCCAGCATGATATCCGGTATCCGTGAAACCGCCGAATGGGCTGTACGTGCCGGCTTCAAGTTTATCCAATTCTTCGATATCACCGAAGAAGACGCCGTTTGTGTAGATGCCTATCTGAAATCTCTGCGACCTGTTCCAAGCCCTTATCTGGTCGACGGCGAACTGTCCGACCTCGCCAAAGAGGGTCGAAAAATTTTTGAAAAACTGAACTGTACGGAATGCCATAGCGGCCCCTATTATACCGACCTGAAGATGCACCGTATCGGTGAAGACATCGAGTTTGAAAAAGGATGGGATACCCCTACTCTTCGTGAAGTATGGCGCACAGCACCCTATCTATTCGACGGCCGTGCCGCCACCATGGAAGAAGTGTTCGAAATACATAAACATGGAATTGACAAAAAAGTATCTAAAAAGGAAATCAAAGCACTGACAGAATACGTAAACTCATTATAAACCAAAACCACTGGAAAACATGAACTATTGCGAAAAAATACGGTATAACATATATACCACCGAAGTAGCAGATTTTACAACGATGGCAGACACCTTATTGGCGCAATTACCGAAAGACGAGTCCATATTCAGACTGGTATTCTTCGGTACTCCGGCAAACAATGAAGAATATGTCACACGACGTAGCATCCTGTGGAATAAGATACAGCAACGTTATGAAGATCGTCTGCCTGTAATGAGTTATGTATCACAACCGGCGTTGGACGGTGCCCTCACTTTGGAGGTACACAGCTACCGGGCGGATGAAAATGACCACATCACTTATCATCCCAACAAAGGTTTTCCATATGTCACGCTGGAGAATGCAGACGGCCGTTTTCTTTTTGCCGGTGGTTTTCACAGCGACATACTGGATTTTAATATCCAACAACAGGCCGTTGAAATCTTCCGCTTGGCAAGCGAGGTTCTGCACAAAGAGAACTTCCCCATCGAAAATATCATCCGGCAATGGAACTATATCGAACAAATTACCAGTTTTGACGGTGCCGACCAGCATTATCAAATGTTCAACAACGTACGCAGCAATTTCTACAATCAGGCAGTATGGACGAACGGTTATCCGGCAGCCACCGGAATCGGGACAAACTTAGGCGGTGTTCTGGTAGATATCGATGCCGCCGTATTCACACGCCCTGCCTGCTTTGCTACCCCGATCGACAACAAATTGCAGATTGCCGCCCATGCCTACTCGCCGCAAGTATTGGAAACCGCCCAACAACAAAAGACGACACCCAAGTTCGAACGTGCCAAAAGTATGACGTTCGACGACAAAAAACTTATCTACGTATCGGGTACAGCCGCTATCCGGGGAGAAGAGAGCCTGACCGGAGTCGGTCTCGAACGGCAGCTTCACATCACAATGGAGAATATAGCCCAACTGACCGGAGATGCACAACTGAAAATGCTGCGCGTCTATCTGAAAAACAAATCCGACTATAAGGAAGCGTACGAAGTATTAAGCAGTTATCAACTGGCCATTCCTGTCTCTTATATGTGTGCAGATGTATGTAGAGATGAGTTATTAATCGAAATAGAAGGGATTGCCATAAAATAAAACCCAATTCCTCCAGATTACACCACAGCAAAATTACTAACCTAATAAATAAACAAAAATGAAGAGAAAGCTAACAAAATCAGTAGCCTTAGGAGTAGTTATACTCGCTATGGCTGCATGTACCGGCAAAACATCCAATTCAGAAACCACCTGTTGCGAAAACGGAACATGCACCGAACAATGCAAAAACGAATGTAATAACAACAACTGTAAAAACAAAAAAGAAATGACTTATTCCAAAAAGTACACAAATGCCGATTTCTACAAAGACGGCAAATTCCAGCAAGAAGTTGCTATGGAAGCAATGAAAGACATGTTCGCATTCTATGATGTTCCTTTCACTAAATTGATGGCGACCGATATGTGGGTCACTGATTTCGGATTGGGAGACTTTGAAAATGTAGGTATGGGAGGCATCTTTTGGGTGAACAATGAAGAACAAAGATATTTTGCACACGCCATTTATCTGCTCCCCGGCCAAATGATCCCCGAGCACGCGCACGTTGCCACCAAGTTCCCCGCCAAGCACGAATCATGGATGGTTGAAAAAGGATGGGCTTACAACTTCTCGGAAATTGGAGAAGAAACTCCGAATGCACCCGCCATACCGGCTACTCACGGCCCTATCAAAAGCAAGAATTTCGTAATACAGCAAGTAGGTGAAGTATTGCCGTTGAAACAACTGACTACTTTCCACTTCCTGATGGCCGGCCCCGAAGGAGCAATCGTTTCCGAATGGGCTACCTATCATGACAATGCCGGATTGCGTTTCACCAATGCCAAAGCCGCGTTATAAATATCCAAAGCTGCATTATAAAACAAGAAAATAGCAACACCTTATTATCAACTCCATGAATAAATCTTTGCTAATAGCTCTTGCATTCTTATCGGCTTCCGCCCTGGCCTTTGCCGGGCCGAAGCCCAAGAAAGCGGAGACGTGGATCGACGCTTCAGTGAAAGCGAAATCCGAATTACGCTCGCAATTGCAAAAGGCGGGAATGCCCGTCATATCCAAATGGATGAAAGCGAAAGATAAAGCCGAACCTTTCGTAGTAGACTTGAAAAACTGTAACCAACTCATACTCATTACCTCCGGTGGTCCCGACGGTACCGGGTATGACCATGCCGTATGGGGAAACGCTCGCTTTATTACAGCCGACGGTTCTTCCGTCTGGTTGGATCAGATACCGTTTGAATACGGTGTAGCCGGTTGGGACAAACCCAGAACCAACATAAATGCCAATGGCAAACCGATCCGGATTGCAGGCAAACCTTACGAACACGGAATGTTCTGCCATGCCAACGGCACACTTATCTATCCGGTCAAAAGCGAATATGTACGTTTCGAAGCAGAAGTAGGAATCGACGATGCCTCAAATACCGGCAGTGTATTTTTTCATGCATTGAACGTACTGCCTACGGCTGCTGCCAAACAGTTATCCGAGAAATATCCGGACCAGATAGGAATGCTGAACAGCCAAATGGGAGAACTGGATACCTGGTTAGTCACTGTTGATGCGTCTATTGAAAAACAGGTAGTAGAAGGTATGGCCAACAAGCTGAAAGACAGTGCTTACTTCAAAGACCTGATCCGGCAGGTAGCAGTAGAAAAAGACATAGACACACAGATACGTAAATACCTCGAATTATTTGAGAAGATACAAAATGTCTACGAGGTACAGAGCGAACTGGAATGGCTCAACATAGAAGCCATCAAACTGGCTTTTGCCGACATGAAAAAACAACAGGGGTACGATGCCGCAAAGTACGAACCTCTATTCAATGAACTGCTGAGCCTTTCTAAAAAAGGGTTTAACGCCATTTATCAAAACAACGCACAGGCGTTGGCAGATGCCCGCAAGGCATTAGAGAACAAACAGGCCATCCTGCTCGGCAATCCTCTGTTGGATGGTGACAAAATTGTAGCTACCCGTTTCAAGTTAGGTACACGTGCCCGCACGGCCATGGCACCGGATTTAGGTACGCAATCCAATAACTGGAGCAATCAGGAGTCTGCCCGCCGTAGCGGCTTCGACGCGGAAATTGTCGAATTATCCAATTTGCGCGGTGACATCCAGATGCGCCGGGTCTATAAACCGAAAAACACTTCATCCATTGCCGACCTTAAAATGCACTGGGACGGTGACCGGGTAATGTTTACCGCAACCATGCCGGACAACCGCTGGAACATACATGAAGTAAAACTCGATGGAACCGGTTACAAAACATTAGTCGAAAACAAAGAACCGGACCTGGAATTCTATGACGGTACTTATCTGCCCGACGGTCGTCTGATTGCCATCAGCAACATTGGTTACCAAGGAGTTCCCTGCGTCAGTGGTTCCGACCCGGTAGGTAACATGGTTCTGTACAATCCCCAAAATCAGGATATGCGCCGCATCACATTTGACCAGGATGCCAACTGGAATCCGGTTGTTATGAATAATGGACGTGTAATGTATACACGCTGGGAATATACCGACCTGATGCACTACTACTCCCGTTTCGTGATGCACATGAATCCGGACGGCACAGAACAGAAAGCCCTCTTCGGAAGCGGCTCCGCCTTCCCGAACAGCACATTCGACATCCAGCCTCTTCCCGGTCATGCATCGGCTTTCGTAGGTATCATTTCCGGTCACCACGGCATTGCCCGCTCCGGCCGCCTGATACTATTCGATCCGACCAAAGCACGTAAAGGTGCGGCAGGTATGTTGCAAGAGATTCCGTATCGTAACCGTCCGATCGTAGAGATCATAAAAGACGAACTGGTAAACGGCGTATGGCCGCAGTTCATCAAACCGACTCCGTTGGACGATAAATACTACTTGGTAGCCGCCAAACTGAATCCACAGGATTTATGGGGCATCTATTTGGTAGATGTGTTCGACAATGTGACTTGCCTGATGAAACAGGAAGGTGAAGGCTTTATCAGCCCGATCGTCGTACGTAAAAATGTTACTCCGCCCGCCATTCCGGATCGTGTGAAACTGAATGAAAAGGAAGCAACCGTATTTATCCAGGATATTTATGAAGGAGAAGGCCTGCGTGACGTACCTCGCGGAACCGTGAAAGAACTCCGTCTGCATGCCTACGAATACGCCTATCTGAAAACCGTATCCGACCACAACTGGCACGGGATTCAAAGCGGATGGGATATCAAGCGCCAGTTGGGAACCGTGCCCGTGGAAGAAGACGGTTCGGTGATTTTCAAGATACCGGCCAATACGCCTATATCCATACAACCGGTCGACAAAGACGGTGCCGCCATCCAATGGATGCGTAGCTGGCTGACCGGACAACCGGGTGAGATCGTATCCTGTATCGGATGCCACGAAGACCAGAACCAAATCCCCGTACCCAAACGCGTGATTGCTTCTCAACGTGCCGCTCATTCCATCAAAGCACCCGAAGGTGGCGTTCGCTCGTTCACTTTCGACTTGGAAGTACAACCGATCCTCGACCGTGCCTGTATCGCCTGCCACAACGGTGAAAAAGCATTCGACCTTCGTGCCGGAAAGAAAGATGAACACGGCTACGGCCCTTCTTATCTGAATCTGCACCCGTATGTGCACCGCCAAGGCCCGGAAGCCGACATGGCTGTTTTGCAACCGTACGAATATCATGCAAACACCAGTGAACTGATCCGTATCCTTAAAAAAGGACATGCCAACGTAGAACTGACCGATAAAGAGTGGCGGACGTTGTACAATTGGATTGATTATAATGCTCCGGACAAGGGCTATTTCAATGCCAACAAGATTACCGATTTCCCCTACCAGGGTTACGACCAGATTGAACGCCGTACAGAGCTTACCAACAAATATGCCAATGGCATGGGAGTAGACTGGAAGAAGGAAATTGCAGACTATGCGGCTTATCTGAAGGGCAAGGGAGAGATAACTCCTGTCATGCCGGAAGCTCCTGCACCTGTGAAAGAAAAGAATATAAAGGTGAAAAACTGGCCTTTCGATGCAGATGCAATCAGAGCCATGCTGGCCGATGAAAAAGAGACCCGCAAAGAGGTGACATTGGCTCCGGGCATCCAAATCACATTTGTACGTATTCCCGCAGGAGAATTCCCGATGGGTAGCTGGAACGGCGCCGATGACAACCGTCCTGTGTCTAAAGTAAAAATCGCCAAAGGATTCTGGATGGGTGAAGTGGAAATTACCAATGAACAATACAATGTCATCTTCCCCGATCATGACAGCCGGTATGTAGATCAATTATGGAAAGACCACGTACACTTCGGTTACCCGGCCAATGAGCCGAAACAACCGGTAATCCGTGTCAGCTACAATGATGCAATGGAGTACTGTAAACAGCTGAGCGAGAAGACCGGTCTGAACATCACACTGCCGACAGAGGCACAATGGGAATGGGCTTGCCGCGCCGGAAGCGACTCGGATTTCTGGTATGGTAATTCTAATACCGATTTCGGCAAACTGGAAAATCTGGCGGATGAAAGTTGTAACCAGATGGCCGTAAGCGGCATTGACCCGCAACCGATGTCGAAAAACTCACATTGGTATAAGTATTACTCTTATCTGCCTAAAGAAGAGAGTGTGAATGATGGAGCCATGAACCAGGTCGATTCCAAGAATTATCAGGCAAACCCCTTCGGTCTGTACAGCATGCATGGAAATATCGCCGAGTGGACACGTTCGGACTACCGTCCTTACCCTTATACCGAAAAGGCGAAAACACCTTCCGAGTTTAAGGTAGTACGGGGCGGTTCGTACATAGAGCGTCCCAAATTCGCGACTTCTTATGCCCGTAAAGCCTACTATCCGCATCAACGGGTGTTCAATGTAGGGTTCCGTGTAATCATAGAAGACTAACCGTTGCAATACCAAACCAAACCTATGTACCCATATGCCAATTGGCATGTGGGTACATTAAAACTCTTATTTATTATTCAATTGACAACCCAATGAAAGTAACCTTTAATAAATTACTCTCTTCTTATGTAACAACGGTCGTTTTGTTACTTATCTATGCTGTTGCCCTGGCTGCCGCTACTTTCATTGAGAAATATTACGGTACGCCGACAGCCAAAACAATGGTCTACTATTCTCCCCTATTCTTCCTGCTTCAATTGTTGTTAGTCATCAACTTTCTGGCAATCGTCATAAAACGTTCCTATCTCAAAAGCCGGAAATGGGGTATGCTGACTGTTCATTTTGCTTTTATCATCATCCTGCTCGGTGCGCTTACTTCCTTTTTATTCAGCGAAGAAGGTATCCTGCATCTTCGTGAAGGAGAAACAAGTAACCAAATTGCCGTCCGTACCTCCGATGACCGGACCGACATCCATATCCTCCCTTTTTCAGTGGAGCTAAAGAAATTTACACTGACCCGTTACCCCGGTTCATCCAGCCCTTCTTCCTATGAAAGTGAAGTCATTGTACACGTAGACGGCAAATCCCGTCCGGAACGAATCTTCATGAATAACGTGTTGGATGTGAAAGGTTACCGGTTCTTCCAAGCATCCTATGATCCGGATGAACAAGGAACAATCCTCTCCGTCAACCGTGACGTGGCAGGACGCAACATCACTTATACCGGCTATCTTCTGCTGGTCATCGGGCTGATCCTTTGCTTTACCGGCAAGAATTCCCGTTTCATGCATCTGAGTCGCCGGCTGAAAGAACTTCACAATGCCGGAAATATCATCGCATGTTTACTAATGATGATTCTCGCATTCCCCGTAAACAGCCAAGCAAACGATGGAAGGCGAGAGATGGGAGACGAGAGATGGGAGATTGTACAAAAATATATGGTAAATCCGGGGCATGCCGAAGTATTCGGTTCCTTACCGATGCAATCGAATAGTGGGCGAGTGATGCCAATCAATACTTTTTCGTCTCAAGTACTGCGGAAACTGCATAAGTCGGAAAAGATCGGCGGTCTCAACTCCGATCAGTTCCTGATCAGTTTGTTGATAATGCCGGATATATGGATGCAAATTCCCTTCATCACCGTTTCCAATCCGGAGTTGACAAGTTATTATAACCTGTCTGCCAAACAATGTGCATACATACAATTCTTTGACAACGGCCACTACAAACTGCAAGAAAAGTTAGAAGAGGCTTATAATAAAATGCCGAACCAACGCACGCGTTTCGATAAAGACCTGATGAAACTGGATGAGCAGATCAATATCTTTCACCAACTCATCAACCGCCAAATGTTGAACCTCTTTCCATTGGAGAATGACCCCAATCATAAGTGGTATGCTCCGGGAGATGACTTGTCCGCTTTTGCCGGAAAAGATTCCATGTTCGTATCCCGCATCATGGACTGGTATCTGGAAGAAGTGCAGGAATCGCTGAGAAGTAATGATTGGACAAAGGCTAATGAAGTGGCCGGCATGATCAATACCTATCAACAAGCCAAGAACAAGACACTCGATATCAGTCCTAAAAAGATACAATCAGAATTAAAATACAACCGGATGGATGTGTTCAGGGCTTGCAAAATCGGCTATCTGGTTCTGGGCGGTTTATTGCTAATCTTCACATTCATTGCCCAGTTCCAGTTCCGGGAAAAACGTTGGACAAAAACACTGATCTGGATATTGGGTATTCTGGTTCTGATCGTTTTTCATTATCACATGTATGGCATGGGTATGCGGTGGTACATAGGTGGATACGCTCCTTGGAGTAACTCTTATGAGACTATGGTATATGTGGCTTGGGCTACCGTCCTTGCCGGTTTGTTGTTTGTACGCCGCAATCCCCTGACTCTTGCACTGGCCACCCTATTCGGCGGGATCATTCTTTTTGTATCCGGTCTGAACTGGATGGACCCGGAAATCAGTACGCTGGTTCCTGTCCTTAAATCTCCGTGGTTGATGTTTCATGTGGCCATCATCGTCGCTGCTTACGGTTTCTTCGGTATCAGTTGCCTAATGGGCCTGACGAATATGATAATGATTGTTTTTGCCGGAAAAGAGGATAACAATCCGTTGATCAACCGTATCAAGGGGCTCAGTATCATCAATGAAATGTCACTACTGGTAGGGCTTGCCCTGATGGCCATCGGTACCTTTTTAGGAGCAGTCTGGGCCAATGAATCCTGGGGACGTTATTGGGGATGGGATCCTAAAGAGACTTGGGCATTAATTACAATGGTTATCTATGCCATCGTCACCCACCTCCATCTGATTAAGCGCTGTAACTCCCTCTGGTTATTCAATGTCACATCGGTCATCGCCTTTTCTTCCGTTCTGATGACTTTTTTTGGAGTTAACTATTTCTTGAGCGGTATGCATTCTTACGGCCAAAATGAACATGTAAACAACATACTTATATATCTGTACTTAGCTTTCGGAATCATCATTGTTCTGGCTATGCTGTCTTATAGAAGTTGGAAAAAGAATCCGGAAAGGAGGAGGAAGTATGATAAGTAGTCAAGTAGTTAAGTAGTAAGTAGTGAGTAGAAAATAGTATAGCAAATAATAAAGTAGTAAGTGAAATGACAGTCAAGTAAGTAATAAATAATGAGTAGTTAGGGAGTAGACAGTAAGCAGTAAAAAGTAGATAGAAGACAATCAAATCGTAGAATAGAATTCCCAGACACGGAATCTATCCTACTTGACTACTTGACTACTTAACTACTAAATCACTTAACTACTAAATCCAATCACTTAGAAAAAATAACCATTTAAAACAAATCAATTATGAGAACATTCAACCATGTAGGTATCGTCACAACCGAACAAAAAGAAAATGCTTTCTTTAACGAAGGTCTCAGCGTATGGCTGACAGACTATAGCAAAAGTCCTAACAGAATCGAGTTTCTTAAATTCGAAGAAGGCAGTTGTATGCCCGAACTCGTACAGAAACAAGGACATATTGCTTATACAGTTCCTTCACTTAAAGAAGAATTGAAAGGGAAAAAGGTGATCTTCGGTCCGGCTGTTTGCGATGAACATCTCACGATTGCTTTCATTGAAGAAGAAGGCATTGCGATCGAAATAATGGAAATCAAATAAGAACTAATCAAAAAAAGGAGGACAATACCATGTCAGACATCAAAACAAAATTCATCAACGATCCGGAACAAATAACTCCCGAATTGTTGGAAGGCTACACATTAGCCTATGCCGATCAGGTAAAACTCGCAGGTGAAAACATCGTAGTACGCACCCACCCGAAAGATGAAAGCAAAGTAGCTATCGTCACATTAGGCGGCTCCGGCCACGAACCGGCGTTAAGCGGTTTTGTAGGCGAAGGTATGCTGGACTGCTCGGTAGTTGGAGATATCTTCGCAGCTCCCGGTGCACAACGTCTGTTTCAGGCCTTGCAGTTAATGAAACGTGAAGCCGGTATCCTGTTGGTCGTACTGAATCATTCCGGTGATATCATGAGTGCCAACATGGCATGCCAGTTAGCAGAACGGGCGGGTATCAAAGTGAAACAAATCGTCACCCATGACGATATCAGCGCAGGAATCGATGCAAATACCGATGATCGCCGTGGTTTGGCCGGTTGTGTCCCTTTATATAAAATAGTAGGAGCCGCAGCCGAAGAAGGTAAATCTTTGGACGAACTTATCGAAATCGGCGAACGCTACAACAATCAGGTAGCTACCCTTGCCGTAGCAATGCATTCCTGCACACATCCGCAAAATGGGGCAACCATTACCGACCTGCCCGAAGGTATTATGGAAATCGGTATGGGGCAGCATGGCGAAGGCGGTGGCGGCCAAAAACCGCTTGTATCCGCTGATGATACGGCAGCCGAAATGGTAGACCTGCTCTGTCAGCAGCTCAAACCCAAAGCAGGAGACAAGATGATGCTCATCATCAATGGTGTAGGCGCTACAACTCACATGGAACTGAATATTATCTTCCGTAAAGCCTATAAAGAGTTGGAAGCCCGCGGACTGCAAGTCGTAGTCAGCCGCATACAGGAAATACTAACTGTACAGGAGCAAGCCGGTTTCCAGATGATCATGGCTATCCTCGATGAAGATCATATCGATTATTTGAAGAACAAACTTTCCGATGCACCTTACTGGACTACCATCGGAAAATAAAACAACAAAGGAAATGACACAACTGACCATTGATAATTTTAAAACAATGCTTGCCACTGCTTTATCCAACATTAAAGCACGCGAGGATGAATTTTCCAAACTCGATGCCGTCATTGGTGACGGTGATCATGGACAAGCCATCGTAACAGCTATGAGTGCAATCGTTGCCACGGCCGAAAAAGGGAAAGAGTTCAAAACGATGCTGAACGACATGGGATTCGATGTCATGATGCAAGTAAGCGGCTCGACCAGCACGCTATTAGGGGCTTTCTTCTTAGGGATGAGCGACCATACAAGTGGTACCGAGTTGGATACCAATGCCGTAAAAGCGATGTTTGCCGGAGGTCTTGCCAATGTGCAGAAGCAAACCAAAGCCCAGAAAGGTGACAAAACAATGATGGATGCTCTGATACCCGCTGTCGAAGCTATTCAGAATTGCCTTTCCGAAGATATCAAGGACGTCTTGAACGCAGGAGCCGAAGCAGCATTGGCCGGTGCCCAGTCCACCATCAATCTGAAAGCAAATTTCGGACGTGCCCGTAATCTGTCTCTTATACACATCTCCGAGCCCACGAGACGCGTAGAATCTCGTATGCCGTCTTCTGCTTGAAAAAAAA
>ENA-OYYH01000973-OYYH01000973.1-human-gut-metagenome-genome-assembly--contig:-NODE-973-length-12612-cov-4.622919_pt1 | contig 12612 bp, 14 predicted proteins | sample MGYA00243245_ERZ653439 | MGnify/ENA primary metagenome ERZ653439 (study PRJEB26926, sample SAMN06165028) | human gut metagenome | biome: ENVO:00009003; feature: ENVO:2100002; material: ENVO:00002003... | reverse complement strand
CGGCAGCGTCAGATGTGTATAAGAGACAGAAAGTAAACCGGCTATTTGATAACCCGGGCAACGGTCAGCGCATCGACGGAAACAGCCCCGGCTTTCAATATTGCTTTGGCGCATTCCCGCAGGGTTGAACCGGTGGTCATCACATCATCCAGCAGCAGAACACGGCGCCCTTTCAGCACGGCGGGGTATTTGACGCTGAATGCATTTTTGACGTTTTTCACACGTTCATGCCCGGAGAACTCGACCTGCGGTTTGGTTTTGCGATGACGGACGACGGCCCTGACGTCAACCGGCACGCCGCAGAGCCGTCCCAATTCTCCGGCAAGAAGGGCCGATTGATTGTAGCGCCGTTTAATCAGGCGGGTGTAGTGAAGCGGTATCGGAACAATGACGTCAACACCGGCAGCAAAAATATCTTTTCCGCCCAGCCACATCCAACGTGCCAGCAAAGATGCGTTTTCGGTATGGTCACGGAATTTGAAATTCAATATCAGCGGCTTGGAATATTCATCATAATAAACCGCCGAACGGCTCAGGCGAAACGGCGAACGGGAATCGGCCAAACAATGCCCGCAGAGCATTTCCCGTCCCCGGGCCTGCGCCGGCAGAGGATTGCCGCAGCGGGAGCAGTAAGGTTTGGCAATAAAAGTGATTTCGTTAAAACAATCAGGGCAAAGACCGCCGCCGGTGCCGAGAATTTTGCCGCATTTCAGACAACGCGGCGGCAAAAGCAAATCGATGATTTTTTGAAAAACCGGGTGCATTTAACGACACTCCTTGTTTCGCCCCTCAAACTTTCAGAGTTTGGCCAGCTCTTTGTGAATGTCGTTAATATTGTCAACCACAATCATACCGGCGGCGGCCATTGCCTCTTTTTTATCCTGCACGGTGATATGTCCGTTGGTAATAATGTCGCCGGCATAGCCCATTTTATGGCCGAAAGGAACCGCATTTCCGGCAACGAATCCGATAACCGGCTTTTTATGCTGCAGATTTTTATAGAAATCGGCGCCGATTTCTTCAAAAGTGCCGCCCATTTGCCCGATCATGACAATAACATCGGTTTTCTCGTCTTGGTGAAAGAGGTCAAGCAGTTCTTCAAAACCGGTTCCGACCAGCATGTCGTCACCGAGACCGATGACGGTGGACTGTCCCATTCCGGCACGCTTGGTTTCAAGCACGGCTTCATAAGTCAGGGTTGACGAGCGGGAGATGACGCCTACCCGCCCGGGCGTATGAATATTTTCCGGAAAAATTCCAAGCCTTGCCTCGCCCGGGGTGATGATGCCCGGAGTGTTCGGGCCGATCAGACGGGTTCGGGAGCCCCTGAGCATGGCCTTAATTTCAAGCATATCCTTAATCGGCAGACCGTCGGCAATACAGACCGTCGTTTCCAGACCGGCTTCCACCGCTTCTTTGACGGCTGATTTGACAAAGCGGGCGGGAACATACATGACCGAAGCATTGGCTCCGGTTTCTTTAACCGCTTCGTTAACCGTATCAAAAACAGGAACGTCAAGATGAAAAGTGCCGCCTTTGCCCGGCGTTACACCGGCAACGACCTGCGTGCCGTAGTCCATGGAGCGTTTGACGTGAAAAGAAGCCTGGGTACCGGTGATACCCTGAATCAATACTCTGGTTTCTTTGTTTACGAGAATCGACATCAGTCACTGGCCTCCATTGCGGCAATAAGTTTATCAACCGAATCTTCCATACTGTCGGCAATAATCAAAGGCAGTTTGGAATGTTCGAGAATTTCTTTGGCCTCGTCTTTGTTGGTTCCTTCAAAACGAACGACCAGCGGCACGTTCAAACCGACCTCGGAAGCGGCGGCAACAATGCCTTCCGCCAGCAAATTGCACCGCAAAAAGCCGCCGAGAACATTAATCAAAATTCCCTCGACACGGGGATTGGTCATAATGATTTTTATGCCGGCGGCTATTTTATCTTTGTCCACACCGCCCTTAACGTTTAAGAAGCAGGCCGTTCCCTCGCCTTTTTCCCGAATTAAATCCATGGCCGCCAGCGCGATGCCGTCGCCGTTGACAATGCAGCCGATGGAACCGTCAAAAGAACTGTATTGAAAACCGTATTTGCCGGCTTTCAGCTCCCGTTCTTCGGTCTCGTATTCATCTTGCAGCAGTTTCAAGTCTTTATGGCGGTACATGGCATTGTCATCTATCGACAACTTGGCATCCAGTGCGATAATGTTTCCTTTGGCATCCACGCCGGCCGGATTGATTTCCAGCATGGTTGCGTCACAATCGACAAAAGCCTGGTGCAACCCGTTGATAAAGGTTTCAAGGCTGCGGATGCTTTTGGGCTGCAATTCCAAAAACTCCAGCACCTGGTGAATCTGTTCGGGGCTGGCACCGGTAATCAAATCAAGATTCAGGCGCAGAATCTTTTCAGGTTCATTGACGGCCAGCTCGGAGATTTCATGCTCACGGATATCCGCGACCAACAGGGTTATCGCGGCATTCATCCGGTCAATCACCAATCCGGCATAAAAAATTTTTCTGACTTTGGTAAAAGCTTCGACATAAATGCGGCTGACAAGCTTTCCTTTGGGGCCCGTCTGCGGCGTTACCAGCGTTGCGCCGAGCATTTTGCCGGCTTCTTCCATAATCTCGCGGCGGTGTTTGACCAGGCGGATACCGCTGCGGCGGCCGGCCGACTTTTCCAGAAAACGTCCGTGATTGCGGGCACCGGACTGTATCTGCGCTTTGAGCATCCAGGGGCCGCGATAGGCCACCGCCAAAGCCGCATTTTTGGCCTCCAGCGGCGTGTAGGCTATCCGCCCCTTGGGAATGTTTATTCCGTATTGGCTGATAATCCGTTTGGCCTGATACTCGTGAATATTCATCAATCACATACCCTGTTCGGCATAAAACTTTATTTTGTTGACCATAGACATTAAACCGTTGCGGCGGCTGGGGCTCAAATTATCCTGTAATCCGAGTTTAGCAAAAATATCCTCAATGGCAATGTTTTTAATTTCCGATGGGGATTTGTCATTATAGACAATCAGCACAATGGCGATCAGACCACGGACAATTACCGCGTCACTGTCGCCGCGGAAATGAATTCTGCCGTCTTTGTATTCCGGCACCAGCCACACCTGCGACTGACAGCCGGGCACTTTCCATTGCGGCGTTTTAAACTGCGCGTCCAGATTTTCAAGCTTGCTGCCGAGGTCGATGATATAGCCGTAACGCTCTTCCCATGTCTCGCAGAAAGAGAAGTTATCCGTCAGTTCTTCAATATCCATCATTTCCCCCTAAAACAATTCCATCATGGCCCGGGCGTCTTCGCTCAGGCGCTCCATCGACCAGGCCGGCTCCCAGACGATTTTGACGGTAACGATGCCGGTTCCCTCAACCAGAGCAACGGCATCGGCCGCCTGCTGCGGCAAAATGCCGGCTACCGGACAACCCGGCGCCGTCAGCGTCATATCGATTTCAACATTGCCGTCGTCGGCAATACGAATATCATAAACCAGCCCCATATCCCAGATATTTATCATAATCTCGGGATCGCACACGGTTTTCAGCGCCTCAATAACATCTTCCCGGGAAGCCGTTTTTTCATCAGCCGGTTTGGGAGAGCCGGCGACGGCAATATATTCCTGCTTTTCGGCCGGAGACAGCGTCATGGCATCCAGCAAATCGGCTTCATGGGGATTGTTGTTTTCTTCACTCATTCGTTCCATCCTTAATGCTGATGGCCGGTCAGAAAAATCAGGCCGACAATCGATATCAGCAGCAGTAAAATCAGCTGCGGTTTGATTTTAATATAATTATTTTCGCGTTGAAAGCCGTTAAACAATAAAATCCACACCGGATAAGCGTGGACAATCGCCGCCACATAGGCCGGGTTCGGTGTCAGATACATCGTATAGGTTTTGAGCATGCCGTGAACAATGGCAAAAAGCATAAAAAACCAGGCAAAGCGCAGGTTTTTCCGGCTCCAGAATTCCGGCAGGCGGTGCCCCTTGCCGAGATGGACCGCCAGATTGACGCTGCCGGCAACCAGCGAGGTAATCAGCGTGTAGTAATAAATTGCCGAGACCAGATTTTCGGCGCCGAGGTGGGTGGTCTCCTTGTTGGTGACATCAATAAAAATTTCGCAGAACATTCCGACCAGCAAAAAGCCCAGCGCTTTGCGGCTGGCCTTTGCCCGACAAATCAGAATTAAAGCGGCGGTCGTTCCCAGCAGGCAGGCCAAAATCAGCAACAAGTGCAAAGGCTCCCGTCCCAGCGCCACAAAATCAGCCGGGTGCAGCAGCATCCAGAAAACAAAGATAAGAGCAATGCTCAGCGGGTGAATCAGACTGGTTACCTGAGCTCCGAAAGTTTTGGCTCCGTTCAAAATCCGGTTATCGCCCAAAGAAATGACCAATCCCTGTGCCGCACATAAGGCATAAAAAGCCCAGTTATGAATCGGGGCAAAGCAAAAAACGAAAGGCAGCAGTACCGCAGCCGTTCCCAGCCCGCGGTAAACCATCAGCAGCGACCCTTTGATTTTAACAAACTGGTTCACATAGACATAAGCCGAGGTCAGCAGGCTTAATGTAATTGCCAATATCCACCAGTAATTCTGCATGTGTTTATCCTTTACTTCTGCATGCAGTTATATGCTTTTACAGCATGTTGTCAAGGTTTTGAGCGCATTCAGAGAAACATTTTCTGCGCTTTGCGGATTGCCGGCGGCAGCGCTTCGACATCTTCCCGGACGGTGTATAACCCGAAAGATGCCCGGGCGACGGTTTCATAGCCCATGCGGTGTACCAGCGGCTCGGCGCAATGATGCCCGGTGCGCACGGCAATGCCCTCTTTATCCAAAACGAAAGCCAAATCCTGCGGGTGAATGCCGTCAACGACAAAAGAAAAAACGCCGCCTTTCTCTTTGGCCGTTCCCACCAGGGTAACCCCCGGAAGGCTGCCCCACAGTTCGCGGGCATAAGCAGTCAGCCCGTCTTCATGCGCCTTAATATTATTCATGCCGAGTTTTTGCATATAATTCAGGGCTTCGCCCAGCCCGATTGCCTGAACGCTGGCCGGCGTTCCTGCTTCAAACCGTGCTGGAGGCGGCATAAAGGTGGTTTTGTCGTAGGTCACGGTATCAACCATATCCCCGCCGCACTGATAGGGAGGCATGGTTTCCAGAACCTTGTATTTGCCATATAAGACACCGATGCCGGTGGGACCGTAAGTTTTATGACCGGAAAAGGCCAGAAAATCGCAGTCCAAATCCTGCACATCTACCGGCTGGTGAACAATATACTGGCAGGCATCGACCAGAAACAGCGCCCCCTGCCGATGTGCCTGAGCCGCCATCCGTTTAACCGGAAAAATCGTGCCCAAAACATTGGACATGCCGGTGACCGCAACCAGTTTTGTCCGCGGTGTCAGCGCTTTGAGATATTCCTCTTCCAGATAACTGCCGTCGTCGGCTATCGGAAAAATTTTCAGCGTAAAGCCGATTTCATCGCGGAGCATCTGCCAGGGCACCAGATTGGCGTGGTGCTCGGCCTGAGAAATCAAAACCTCATCCCCGGGCTTGAGAAATTTACGCCCCCAGGTTGCCGCCACCAGATTAACCGCTTCCGTCGCGTTGCGGGTGAAAACAATTTCATCGGCAGAGGCAGCATTAATAAAACGGCGAACAATCTCCCGCGCGTTTTCATAAGCCGCGGTTGTTTCTTCGGAAAGCTGATAGATGCCGCGGTGCACGTTGGCATAACAACGGCGGCAGATGTCATTCATTTTATCCAGCACACAGACCGGTTTTTGCGCCGAAGCCGCCGAATCGAGAAAAACATTCGGTTTGCCGTGAATCTTCTCTGCCAAGACAGGAAAATCTTTGCGGATTTCATATACATCATACATTTTCAAACGCTTTCAATTGCTAAAAGGAGGATTTATCTTTATATATACCCTGACGGCGGACGGTGCAACTTAATATTATTGCTATTTCAACCCCTGAAGCCAACAGCGAATCGGTTCGGAAGCAATCCGGCAAAAGACATCTTCAAGGTAAGCGTCAATCAACAGCTGCTTGGCTTCGTCACGGCCGATACCGCGCGCCTGCATATAAAAAAGCTGTTCTTCATCAAGTTCGCCGCTGGCGGCGCCGTGCGAACATTTAACATCATCGGCAAAAATCTCAAGTTCCGGCTTAACGTCAATTTCGGCGCTGTCACTCAGCAGAAGCGCCCTATGCAGCTGGGTGCCTTCGGTTTTGACCGCATGGGGCGCAATGTGGATTTTACCCTGAAAAACGCCTTTGGCATCTCCGCCGACCACACCTTTTACCAACTGTGAAGAATAAGTTTCCGGTTCAAGGTGCTCAATGTCGGTGGTGGTGTCAATTGTGGCCCAGCCGTTCATCAGATAAGCGGCATCCACCCGGGCGCGGGCTTCGCGGCCGAGCAGTCTGATTTTGGTTTCGTTACGGGCGATATTGGCGCCTTTTTGCAGGCAGAAAGCATTATACTGCGACCCGGCCTGCTGCTCCACCGCATGGAGCGCAATATGATTGGCTTTAAAGGCCTCGTTCTGATATTTGTAATGATTAACGACGGCGTCAGCGGCAATAAAAATTTCATTGACCTGGTTCAGCAAATAGCGCGATTTGACTTCGCCGGCGTAGTGATAATATTCAATCAAATCGATTTCGGAACCGGCACCGACAACTATGATGTTACGGATATTTTCAAGCAGGTTGCGCCCTTCCGGACGGGTAAAATAAGTTAGGACCAGCGGGCGGTCGAATCTGGCACCCGGCTTGATTTCCAGCAGGAAACCCTGTTCAAGACAGCTGCCGTTCAATGCGGCGAATGGATAATTTTCAATATCCGCCAGCCGGTTCAGATATTCCCCGGCTTCGGACAGCGGTTTCAGTTTCATTCCTTCCGGCAAGGCCTCGCCGTATGTTACCAAATTGCCGTTGACATACTCCAGTTCATAAACCGGAAACGGAAACTCAACTTTCTGCCGGGGCGTATGCTCTCGGGCAATTTCATAATCATCGGCTTTAAAGTCACGCAGTTTGGTATATTTCCAGGCTTCGGTTTTCGGCGTCGGCAGTCCCTGACGCTCAAAAGCCTCAAGACTCCGGCGGCGGGCATTCTGCAGCCATTCTGCCGTCTGCTCATGAGAGATATTTTGCACCAGTCCGCCCATTTATTTTTCTTTCACAAATTCGGCATAGCCTTTTTCTTCCAGCTCCAAAGCCAAATCCTTGTTGCCGGATTTTACAATATGCCCGTCGGCAAAAACATGAACAAAATCGGGGACGATATAGTTCAGCAGCCGCTGATAGTGGGTGATGACCAGCATGGCCCGGTGTTCGTCACGCAGCGCATTGACGCCGTCGGCCACAACTTTAAGAGCATCAATATCCAAACCGGAATCGGCTTCATCCAAAACAGCGAACGACGGTTTGAGAATCGCCATCTGCAAGGTTTCAAGACGTTTTTTCTCGCCGCCGGAAAAACCGACATTGACAAAACGCTTGAGCATATCGTTATCTATACCCAGCTTTTTGCCCTCTTCGCGCAGAAGCTTGATAAACTGTACGTTATCAAGTTCCGGTTCGTTTCGGTGAGCGCGGACGGCGTTGACCGCATGCTTTAAAAAAGTGGAGGTCGGAACGCCGGGAATTTCAACCGGATACTGCATAATCAGAAAAACACCTTCGCGGGCGCGCTCTTCCGCCGGCATTGCCAGCAGGTTTTTGCCTTTGAAACGGACGCTGCCGCCGGTAACCTCATAACCGGGTTTGCCGCTCAGCACATAGGAAAGCGTCGATTTACCCGCCCCGTTCGGCCCCATAATCGCATGAACTTCGCCTTCGTTAATCGTCAGGTTAAAGCCTTTGATGATTTCCTTATCGCCGACCCGGGCATATAAATCTTCAATTTCCAGCAATGGTGTTTTCATTTCGTTTCCTTATGGCAAAAGGTTATTCAGCGGCATAGGCTGCTTTCAGCCGGGTCAGCAGATTTTTGACATCTTCTTCGCTGGCATGGCCGTCATGCTCGCTGTTTTGCAAAATTTCCGCGGCAACAACCGACATCCTGGTTAAAACTTCTAACATTTCTTGTTGTTTGCTTTTAGACATTTTTTTATCCTACACTTCCTTCTAAGCTGATGTTGATTAATTTTGCTGCCTCAATGGCAAATTCCATCGGCAGATGCTGCATGACTTCCTTACAGAAGCCGTTGACAATCAGACTGACGGCCTCTTCTTCGCCGATGCCGCGCTGGCGGCAGTAAAAAAGCTGCTCGTCGCTGATTTTCGAGGTGGTGGCCTCATGTTCGATAACCGCCGTTTTATTGCGGTTTTCAATATAAGGCACGGTGTGCGAACCGCAGTCGGCACCGATTAACAGGCTGTCGCACTGCGAATAGTTGCGCGCGCCGGAAGCCCGGGGAGCCACCCGAACCAGACCGCGATAAGTCTGGTTGGAAAAACCGGCAGAAATTCCTTTGGATATAATTTTCGAGGTGGTGTTTTTGCCGATATGAATCATTTTGGTTCCGGTGTCGGCCTGCTGGCGGTTATTGGTGATGGCCACCGAATAGAACTCGCCGACCGAATTGTCGCCCTGAAGCACGCAGGAGGGATATTTCCAGGTGACGGCTGAACCGGTTTCAACCTGCGTCCAGGATATTTTGGCATTGACACCGCGGCAGGCGGCGCGTTTGGTAACAAAATTATAGACCCCGCCCTTGCCGTCCTTATCGCCGGGATACCAGTTCTGAACGGTTGAATATTTGACTTCGGCATTATTAAGGACAACAATTTCAACAATTGCGGCGTGGAGCTGGTTTTCATCACGCTGGGGTGCCGTGCAGCCCTCAAGATAAGAGACATAGCTGTCATCTTCGGCAATAATCAGGGTGCGCTCAAACTGTCCGGTGTTTTTGGCGTTAATGCGGAAATAAGTCGACAATTCCATCGGACAGCGGACGCCTTTGGGAATATAAACGAACGATCCGTCGGTAAAGACTGCCGAATTCAGGCAGGCAAAAAAATTGTCGGTATAAGGGACGACCGAACCGAGATAGCGGCGCACCAGATCGGGATGCTCGCGAACGGCTTCGGAAATGGAGCAGAAAATAACGCCCTGTTCCGCCAGTTTGGCCCGATAGGTGGTGGCGACCGAAACACTGTCAAAAACGGCGTCAACCGCAACCACGCCGGCCAATGCCTCCTGCTCTTTCAGAGGAATGCCGAGTTTTTCATAAGTTTTCAAAAGTTCCGAATCGACTTCGTCCAGACTCTTGGGCGCTGCCTTTTGTTTGGGCGCCGAGTAATAGCAAAGGCTTTGATAATCGATTTTATCATAAGTCAGCTTGGCCCAAGACGGCTCTTTCATCGTCTGCCAGAACTCATAAGCTTTCAAACGCCAGTCCAGCAGCCAGTCCGGCTCGCCTTTTTTGCGGGAAATCAGACGGATAATATCTTCATTCAGTCCCATAGGTACCGTATCGGCATCAATGTCCGTCACAAAGCCGTATTTATATTTGTCGCCGCTCTCGTCAATGATTTGGGGCTGCTCTTTGCTGCTCATTCCGCTTTCCCGAAGTTTTAATTTTAACTGTTCAGTTGTAGCCGCAAACAGTTAAAATCGCGTAAATTTCCTTTTTCAGGCTTAAATTAGGGATTTTTGCCGCAAAATGCAACCATTTTTAACAAATATTTAGTTTTTGGCGCTAAAATCAGTTTTCACATTTAACCAACGGCAGGTGTTCATGATTTACACAAGTTTACTCTGCGGCGTTTTGGCCGTTTATGCCCTTTTCCTCAACCGGCGGCTGACGGTTCTCAAAAAGAATCTGAAAGAGCTGCTGCAGGAAAACGAAAGGCAGACAACTCAGAACAGCCCGACACTCAGCGACATTTATTTTAAGGTTGACCGGGATATGATCATTACTTATGTCAATGACGCGACGCTTAAAATTACCGGTTTCGGCAAAGACGAGCTGATAGACCATCCCCTGCTGGGCACTTTGTTTGAAAACAGCGACGCCAACCAGAAAACGCTTTTCTCCACACTGAGCAAAGTCGGGAAAAACCAATCTACCGTCAATACCGACCTGATTATGCTGCACAAAGACGGCGGCAAATATCTGATGCGCTGCCGCCACCGCCCGCTGTTAAACGAGGTTTTGGCCTGCGAGGGCATGAGCATGATGTGCAAAGATTACAGCCAGGCGGAAGTTTTGCAGGAAAAACTCAAAATCTACCAAAACCGCGACATTCTGCTGACGGCAGACATCCTCAACGAGGCCGGTTTTCTGGAGCGTCTGGAACACGACGCCAAACTGGCCAAACGTTATAACACCGATTTTTCGCTGGTGGTGGTTGAACTGTGCGACATTTACGATTTCATAAATAAAGGAATCGACTTTGAAACCGGCGACCGAATGCTGAAAAACGTGGCCGAACTCTGCCTGCAGGAAGCCGGAAAAGAGCACTGGGTCGGGCGGTTTGACAAGACCAAATTCGGCATTGTGCTAAACAAAACGCCCCGCGGCAAAGCGGTTGAAATGAGCCAAAGCCTGCAGGACAAAATTATTCAGTGCATTCGCAGTCAGGGCGTGGACGAATATAACGCCGAGATGTTTGTCATCTCTTACACCAACCGGAAAGACTACAACGACAGCGCCGATTTTATGCTGGCGCGGGTACGGCGGCATATTCAAAGCGCTTTGCGCAGCCGTCAATACGGCATTATTTCGTCTGACATCAGAAGAAGAAACAGCCTTCCGGAAACGACAGCGGGCGAACGCTAACAAAATATTAAATTATTGCGGTTAGACTGGCGGTAAAGTTAACTTTGAAGGTTTTAAAGTGGTTACCCGAGCCCGCAAAATATATTTTACCCTGTTGGCCGTTCTTTGGCTGGCAACCGGTTGTTCGTTTGACTCCGGGCGCGTTCAGCTGCTGAACTGGAACTGGTTCGGCACACCCGACAAGGTAACCGTTCAGCGCGGAGACACGCTTTACAGCATTTCCAAAAGATATAATGTGCCGCTGCGCGATCTGATTGAAATCAACAACCTGACACCGCCTTACACCTTGATTATCGGCCGGCAGCTGCGCCTTCCGACCGCCAAATTCCACACGGTGGCCAAAGGCGACACCCTTTATAACATTTCCAAAAGATACGGCGTTGACGTAACCACGTTAAGCCGGGTCAATCATCTGCAGGCCCCCTATACGTTGTCTATCGGGCAGCGGCTGGCGCTGCCGGGAAGCGTGAGCGGCGGCGAAGTTCATACCCCGGCTCCGGTTAAAACGGCCAAGAAGAGTTCCGGCTTCAGTTTCTGGAAAAGCACGCCGAAAAAGACCGCTGCCGCCAGCACCAAAAAACTGCCGCACGCAAAACGGCAACCGTCAGCAAATATCGCAAGAGCAAATTCGCCTGGCCGCTCCAAGGCACGGTTATTTCACATTACGGCACCATCGGAAAAGGACGCAACAATGACGGCATAAATATCAAAGCCAAACTCGGCGCCGCAGTCAAAGCGGCCGATGCCGGACGGGTGGCCTATGCCGGCAACGAGCTGAAAGGTTTCGGCAACCTGATTTTAATCAAACACAATGACGGCTGGATTACCGCCTATGCCCATAATGACCGCCTGTTTGTCAAAAAAGGGCAAAAAGTAAAAAAAGGCGAAAAGATTGCCGCCGCCGGCTCAACCGGAAGCGTCAATACCCCGCAGCTGCATTTTGAAATACGTTCGGGAACCAAAGCGCTCAATCCGCTGAACTATCTGCCGAAATAAAGAACACCGGAAAGCTTTCCGGTGTTCTTCGTTTTATCTTACAGACAAGGGCAGGATAAGCCTCCCGAAGGCCTGCAGTTTGAAGGAACACAGCACCTCTGTGTTTTGTTCCAAACTGTAGAACCAGGGCAGTTGTGCGTGTCTTCGCCGGAAGAAGATTTCAGACAGGAACTACCGGATTTATAATACCCGGAATTGCATGCCCATCCGGTATTAATTGTTTTAGAGACGCCGCAAGCCGTACAGTTTGACGTTGTATAATAAGAGTTTGCAGGCTTTGATGTAACGGTGTTATTGCAGCTCGTCGCACAAACGCAGCTATTTCCCGACTGTTTGTAACCCGAGTTACATTTCCACGCAGAACATTTGGACGAGCAGTCGGAATAATAAGAAGAACAAAAGGCATTTGAGGGTATAGAAACAGCATTTTGGTTATGACAGTTGTCCGGATAAGCCACTTCGCACTTTGACTGGCAGTCTCCGTAAACCTGCTGGCAGCCGTAAGGCGCGGAGACCGCATTGCGGTTTCTGCAATTATCGGAATAAGCCTTTTCGCATTTGGAAGAACAGTCGTCAAAAGATTTCTCACAGCCATACGGGGTTTGAACCGCGGTTCGGTTGCGGCAGTTGTCGGCATAGGCTTTCTTGCAGACGCTTCCGCAGGGCGCGGCATAATAAGTTTCACAGCCGTACGGAGTTGAGACGGGATTGGGGCAGACGCAGGTCGCATATCTGGTGCCGCCGTCATCGGTACAGGCATTTCCTTTAATCTGGGGGTCGCTGCAGGAGGCGAAAGGATACTGCGCGG
>ENA-OYYH01000968-OYYH01000968.1-human-gut-metagenome-genome-assembly--contig:-NODE-968-length-12657-cov-4.505555_pt1 | contig 12657 bp, 10 predicted proteins | sample MGYA00243245_ERZ653439 | MGnify/ENA primary metagenome ERZ653439 (study PRJEB26926, sample SAMN06165028) | human gut metagenome | biome: ENVO:00009003; feature: ENVO:2100002; material: ENVO:00002003... | reverse complement strand
TAATAAAATTATATTTATTAAACATATGAATCTTAAACTACAGTATATTTCTATAAAATTGCTTATTGAGTTAGCCGGTAAGGTCGTTGCCACAACCTAACGCATTGCCCGGCGATACCGTGGTTCACATTTGTGCCGCTTCGCTCCGTATCAATTCTATGAAAATAGAAAATTTCATTTTCAACCGATTACCCAAAAGAGTAAATAGAAGTAATGTATTTTCATAACATTAGCATGGAAATATTCAGCTCTGTTTTTGATATAAAACCATTTATAGACAAATCCTGAATGGAAGGATTAAGGCAAGCATTATTTACTGATATTCAAGATATTAAGCAAGAGAAAAAACATCATATTGGTGTCATTTTGGTGTCAGTGTCACCTATACAGGCATTTGGAAGCAAAAAACAGAAAAAGGAAGTATCGATATGTTTATATTTAAGATAAAAAGAGAACAAGCTCAATTTACGGCAAAAAATTCCGCACAGACGGTACATGTATACATATTTCACAATCTAAGTATCTACTCTTGCAGTGCAGAAGAAAGAGAATTGAAGAACATGCTAAAAGACATAAAAAAGTATAAACACAAAATACAAATTAAAAATAATACACTATTAATCAACAAGTTGCTAATAAATTCAAGCCACACACTCTCCAAAAGACGTGTATAGGTGACACTGACACCAAAAATGACACCTATTCACTCGCCAGAACCTTGCCGATCAGGATTGATTTAGTAAATATATTTCTAATACTATATCAATAGTATTAGAAGAAGCAATGTTCTGTCCTGAAAGAAGCAATGTTCTATTCAAAAGCATTGCTTTATATGCGACATAACATTGCTTCATATTCTATCTCATGAAATCAAGTTTAGAGCCTATTTATCAAACAGCCCAGTTGCGCAATACAACATCCTATAACGGAGCTCACGCTCTCCAACATGGTTAACAAAAGTTGTAACCGATACAATTTTGGATAAAATTCATAAAAATATTATTGTTTTGATTATTTCCTGTAGAAAATACTACCTGCACTCAAAACTTTCCTATGCAACTGTTGTTGTTATGATCCCAACAGGACGTACGCAACCAAAATTAGTATTGGGAAATTTTATAAACAATTATTTTTATAAGACATGAAAATTAAACAGTTATTATTAGCAGGAGTCGTAAGTATAGCATTATTCTCTTGCAGTGACAAAGACGATGTTTCTGTTTCACAGGACGAAATAAAATCCATTTCAGTATCATTAGGCGGGATCAAGACAAGAGCTTCTTCTCCAACAGATATCATCACATCGGATATTAAGAATGTGAACAGTGTATTAATCAATCTGACTGACGTAAATGGAAAAATCATAACTTCCAAAGCCGTCACCAAAGATGAAGTGCTTAACTCCGACTGGAATAAATTGACCGATCCAGCAAAAGGATTGAAGTTCATAAACATTCCCGAATCCGTTTCTAAAGTGTATATTTATGGAAATCCCGGGAATGCCGTAACTAACAATGTAGTTAATACCAAGTTAGCTAATCAACAGGGTAGCGAAGTGCTTTACTATGGTATGGACGATGATCTGAAACCTATCGTTAATGAACCGATAGATCCGACTCCGACAGCAGGTAAGACTTATACGGCACAAGTGACCATAGCCCCTATTGTAGCCCGACTGCAAATTACCAAGATTTCATTCAAGAATTCAGGTAACTTCGATTTTACGCGAACCATTGATGGAACAGATAAGAAAGCAACAGTTAGTTGGACAGGATTCTCAGGAAATGTAAAAGGCTTCTATATGAATAACTTCTATAACACTTACAAGAATCCGGGAACAATGGACAACCTGCTTCTGAACTCAACTTTCGAAGGACATATCCATGATGGTATGTGGACTTTCGACACTACCCCGATAGTGGATGCAGCTCCGTTTGCCAGCTACATTATATACAATGAAGACGGAACCTACGGCAACCTGCCACTGGATTTAGCCGGCAAATGTTATGCTTTCAATTTCTTCCCGGGCACAGCCATACCGCAATTGCATTTAGATCTTTCTGATTTGAACATCACCGACCTGAAGTCATCCGATACGGAAGTATTTAACCCGGACTTAGCAAATGGCGCACGCTTTGCCAACCTGGTGAAGTATTATAAAGAAGTAAATACTGAACTGACAGCAGCCGACTTCAAACCCGGTACCCTTTATAATATGGAGATAGAGTTAGTTCCGATGCTCGATAATGACTTAGGAAATGTACAATACAACGTACTGGTACACGTCACAGTCGCTCCGTGGAATGAAGAAACAATCACTCCGGGATTTGATCTGGAACAATAAGTTTCAGACTCAACAAACCCTGAAATATGAAAAAGGCAATAATTCTATACATCCTGCTACTGGTAACAGTGACAGGGTGTATAAAAGAAAACCTTGATGATTGTGAGACAACTTTGTACTTCAGCTACCTGGGTGATGGAACAAAGGAAATCTTTCCTCAGAAAATAGAAAAGGTAGATATGTATATATACAATCAGAACAATGTATTTGTACAGAAAACAGTTCTCAACCGGAAAGAGCTCAACCGCCAACGCGGCACTACCTTGAATTTGCCAAGCGGTCAATATCACATTATATGCTGGGGAAACTCCCTCAACGACACACGGATAAACGAAGGTTCATCCTTGCAAAACAACCTTGTCGGAGCCCCGCATTATTTTACGAAAGAGTTGATATCGACCAATGACAGTCTGTATTTTGGAGAAAGAGAGATTACAATTGTCAATGAAAGCTATAAGGTTGACACCGTTTATTTCAGCAGTGCGCATATAAAAATGCAAATAGAGCTGGAAGGACTGGATGTTGGCAGTACACGTGCAGCCACTTCCCCCGTCAGTATAGAAATGGGGAAATTAAGTTCAACAGTGGACTTCACCAAAACGTTTTCAAACGAACGCGTCTCTTATTTCCCGTTGGTAACTTTTGACTCCAACGTACAAAAGTTTGGTTCAAAATTCAACGTATTACGATTTAATGATGATAATGAAGTATATCTGCGATTGCGCGACCTTCAGAGCAATGAAGAATTATACACCATGCAATTAAAGGACTTCATGAAAGATAATAATATTACTGTAAATGGCATCAATGAAGCTGCGGTAGGCATCCGCATCTATTTCAATGGAACCGCCATCACAGTAAAACCCTGGGACGAGGAAGTGATCAGACCGGGGATATAACCCCCAATGTATATGAAGCTAAAATTAAAATACCGGTTCTGTTTGCAGTTGTTTGCCATGGCACTGCTACTATACTCTTGCAGTGAAAACGAGACGCCGATATCCGATACAACCGATAATCAGGCCCGGCTAAACTTTCTGATCAAAACGGCTCCTACAAACAAAGCTTTGATTCATGGAGACGATGGCAGCTTTTCCAGTCTGGCACTCTATATTTTCAATAAAGCAGACCAGCACTGTGAATATTCGGAACTGATTCCGGAATTCACCCCGCAGAGACTGGAAGAGTTTTCACGCTCTGTCAATGTGTCGCCACAGACAAAAGTAATTTATGCGATTGCTAATTATAACGATCCCGATAAGACCTTTTCTGTTCCGGTGTCTCCCGACCTTACATTGCAGCAATTGGAAAGCCTGACGGTATCCGGCAACGCTTTTACTGACAGCAATATCCTGATGGTCGGAAAAAAGGAAGTTGCAATCAATAGTGAATATGTAGTAGCGGAAGTTCCTATGGAACGCCTGGTAGCACGGCTGGACATCTATATGTTCAAGAATCAGGGATTGGAGAGTTCGAGTGTAGTTGTCAACTCCATAGAATTTGTCAATCAGATACTTAATACAAATAGTAGTCCGGAGGTAACATCAATGCCGACGCCCATTAGCAAGAAGAATGTTTCGGAGGTATTTCTTGGAGGAACAACTCTGCAACTTATGCCGTCTGATTTATCTGAAATAGTACCGGAGAATGCACATGCTTCATTCTATACATATCGAAATATAGTTCCTGACGCTACACCGGACGCTAACACTCCCTATATACGCATAAAGGCACTGTTCAACGGGATCAGTTATACGTACAGGGGATATCTTACCGACCAGGGGCAGACAACCCATAAGTACAGTCTGCTGCATAATACAGTTTACCGCGTCATGGCTATGCTCGACCATCCGGACAACCAGTTAATAATAAAAACGACTCCCTATCCATGGGAGCTTACCTCGTCTGAAATCGGACAAGAGATCACGGAGGACGACTATCAGCTTCAACCGTACAATGGAGATGACGCCGGTGCCACTACAGGCATCGTGCAATTTCCCTACATAGCGAACGGAGAAGCCCATAATGAGACTTCCTACGCCAACTACAGTTTTAGTCTGACAGCCCCTGCCGGTGCCATCTGGACCGCTACTCTGACCAATGGACTTGACTTTACGTTCGGCATGAACGACGGTCTCAACGTTTCCAAAGGGATAGCCCGTGATGAAGCATATACGATACAGGTAGGAGCCACCAAACGCTGGAGTGGGAATCCTAAGAGCACTTACTTCTACATAACCGCAGGAGGCGTGAAACTCAAGATCAATCCGAAGCAAAGCAATGGCAACCGCCAGTTTCCGGGCGACAACGACACGGATATTTTAATCCGCCAAACCGAATATAAATAAGATGAATTATGAAACGAAATAAACTATATATCCTCCCGCTGATACTCTCATTATTCTGGGGACTCACCTCTTGCGAGGATGATTCCTCCATCGAATCGGCAGGAACAGGATCGGTAAGCGGAATTACCCTGAAACTGTCTATGCCCAGCTCCGTGGCTTCGCGTGCCGTAGAAGAGCCGGGCGAAGAAGCGCTCAATGAAAATACGATAAAATCATTAGATGTTTTCGTTTACCGTGAAGGAGCAGACGAATGTCTGTTCTACCAGCATTTTGCGTTTTCTCCCGAACTGACCGGAACCGGGGAACATACAGCTACCCTGGATGCCGCACAGGAGAAATTCGATCAGAACATCAACCATACCATTTATGTAGTAGCCAACCATACGGCAACCATTCCGGCTGCGGGATTATCTCTTCCGGAACTGAAGGCGCTCACCGCCCCTACTCTGGATGCAGATAAAAAACAAGATACATTCTTAATGGACGGAAAGCATACAATGGTGCTGAATGACGGAATCATCGTCAACAAAGAGATTCCCGTTGTTCTTAAACGCGCGGCCGCCAAGATCAGAATAAGCCTGAATTATGTAAACGGTTTCACCCCCATAGACAATAATATACCTTCAAAAAAGATGGTCAACTATGCCGCCAGTGGCTCATCCATTGCAGACGGTAGCGTAAATGCCCCCACTCTGCAAAGCATGAACTCATTTACGGAACAAAATACAGGTGCAGGCAATAGCAATCAATTCATCCTCTATTCGTATGCCAATGATTGGACCAAAGATACGAATAGAGAAAGTTATGTACTCATCAATGTCCCTGTAAAGGACGCTGATGGTAACACTACTACTCAGAACTATTACAAAATACCGGTAAACTATCGGCTATCGGACGGAAGCACAGGCCAGACTGAAAATCTCTATAAACTGGAACGTAACCGCCTGTATGATATCCGCGTGAACATAGACAAGAAAGGTGATACCGACCCGCATTCCGCAGTTCCGCTGAATGCCGGATACACCATACAGGATTGGAGCACCCACGAAGTACTTGTTTCCGTAGAAGGAATCAACTTTATCTATGTAAAAGATACCAAGATTTCGATGCCCAACAGTACGCAGTTCACCACTACCTTCCAGTCATCCACACCGGATGTAGAAATACAGAAGATTACTGTAAATGGTGTATCGGTTTCCAACGGTGGAAAAGAGATAACCATCACCGCTACCCCGAATGTAAAGTCCGGCAACATAACCATAACGAGTCCTCTTCCTGAAAACTTCCTAGCCAAAGATATCACCTTTCAGGTAGTCAATGGTGCCGGACTTACACAACCTGTCACTGTCTCCCAATATCCGGCCCTCTACATCGGTTCTGACATTTCAGCCGATGTCCCCGGAGGAAGCCAGGGGCAAAATAATACGAAGATGTATATAATGAATTCCTTCGTCGCCGACTTCTCTACTCTTCCCAATCCGGACGAGTTTGACGAAGACTTCGGTAGCGGATATTCCCATTATGCAGCCAATCCCGCATTAGGCGCATCTTACGCTTCGTACATACGTGACAATGCCGTACTCGGTTATCCGCTGACAGACAGTGAACACGCAGCCATAGATACGGAAGAAAACAACCGGAGAATCTCTCCGCACTTCATGCTTGCCTCACAACATGGTACGACAACGGCAAGCACATACACCGCATCCAGAATCAAATGCCGGGATTATGTAGAGCGGGATGCCACTACCGGAGAAACCTATTCCGACTGGCGTATGCCCACGCAAGCGGAAATCTACCTGATAGATGTCTTACAGAACATACGGATATGCGAAGTAAAAGGCATCCTTGAAGGAAATTATTATTGGAGTTCGAATGCTTCCGGTGCTGTTAACTTCATGGACCCCCGCGTTGGAGAAGGTGGTAAATTCAGTCCGCTGAATGCATCCGTCCGATGCGTCCGCGACATCCGGTAAACAGTATTGATGGATTAAAATTAGAAAAGTATGAAACGATTAACCTACCTTATAACACTCCTCGGTCTTCTTCTGGCTTCGTGTACAGATGAAGATGCTCTCGGCACTCCCCTGACTGGAAATGACGATAAGACCGCCTTTCAGTTCTCGGTAAACATGCCTGAATATATACCGGCACTCACCCGTGCCGCCACGGATGAGAATGCTGTTAACGACCTGTGGTTGATGACCTTCGATACCAACGGACTATTCATAGGGCGGGCTCATGCCTCGCTCCTGAGCAGTAACAGTAATGGTACCGGGACATTCCAGGCAAATATACCCGATGACGCAAGAATCATTCACCTCATTGCCAATTATTCCCAATGGGATAGTTTTGACGAACGTGCCGCCATGCAGAAAGATGAAAGGGAGATTATACCTTCATTGAACAGCACCAATTTAGTATTCTGGGGAAGACAAACAATCTCTTCCGCCAATGACACTCCCAATGTCACACTTTACCGCAACCTGGCCAAAGTGACTGTAGAAACCGAAGCTACGAATTTCGAAGTAACAGGATATGTGCTCTGTAACTATGCAAGTAACGGAACGGTGGCTCCATTCAACCCGAATGCCCCCGTTACCCCGTTCACCTTGATAGACGGCACGCCGACCTTGCCTCGCAGTCCCATCTCCAAAATCGATCAGACAGAAACAGACTGTAACATGGACGCCAAATATATGTTCGAGAATGAGAACTATTCCAACGATCAGACCTATATCATCATTAAGGGAAAGCTGACAGGAAAGACCGAAGAGCTTTATTACAAGATACAGCTTCTTGATACGGACAAGAAGCCCTACCCCGTCATGAGGAATTACCACTACAAGATTGTGATAAAATCCTTCAGCGAGAGTGCAAACGGAAGTACTGAATTTGCCGATGCTAAAACTTCAGAACCTTCCAATAATATCTATGCCGAGATATTCAAGGAATCTCCTTCTATCTCCGACAATAACAACAATGTGCTGACAGTAAGCAGACTGCACTTCCTGTTCACCCAGGCAGGCACCTTGAAGTTATCAGCCCAATACACGGCCAACGGCGTGACTGATAACTCTAAAATCAGCGTATCCATAGCCGAAGATCAGGGAAGCATACTTCATAATCTCTCTTATGACGGAAATGGGAATATTTCTGCCGATGTATCCCGCATCATTACGGGACAATATGAAGCTACAATTACCGTTAAGGCAGGTGTACTTTCACGTACCATCACGATCATATCCAGTGCGTTATATCTGTTCGATCCCGCCGGCTTATCACCCGAAATATACACTGCCCGTGACCAGGACGTAGCACTGAGCTTCACTATTCCATCGGCAATACCCTACTATTTGTATCCGCTGAAGTGCACCATTACCACAGGCAACCTCTATCCGGTAGAGCCTAACAAAAACCTGCAACTGGAGTACACTAACGGAGGGTATCAGTATGTCTATTGGGCCACCGGTCCCGGAACCAAAGTATTGAACTTCCGTACCAGTCTTGAAAACAGCGATGAAACCGTTCTGATAGCCAATGAAATCTTCCAGACAAAGAGCGTGGAAGTAAAATCGCGCCACTTTGCCAATGTTTCCGTCAATGGAGACAATACGGTAAATTACGGTGTGAACAATACAGCCAGCTTTATGTTTACTATTCCATCATACCCGGATTATCCGCCCACATACCCGTTAACGGTGTTTATTGCAACCCAAAATCTGCAAACCACCCAAAGCGGTTGGACAGCAGTTGCAGGTGGTTATCAACGGACTTACGCTTCGCAGCCTTCAGGAGGACAAACCGTCACGTTTACCTCTAAGAAAGCTTTAAGCAGTGAAAAGCTGATAATATCCGCTCCCGGATTCAGTCCTACGACCATTGGCTTTGAGAATATTCTGGCGCAGTCAATAACTGCCAGCAATACGATACAGGTTTATCAGAATAACGGCTTGCTCAATATCCCCCGCTATACGGTAACCTCATCAGATACCGGCATTGCATCTGGTTTTACCACCAGCCGCACCAGCACTTATTCAACGACCATATACGCCGGAGCCAAATTGAATGATGTGGTTACTTTCACTCTGAGGAATTATAACTATTCCGCCACATATAAAGTGGAAGAGTTACTGCAAAATCCGGCTATTGTTTTACGATAATATAATGTAATGAAAATATGAAAACGATTAAATTCCTTTTATTGGCAGCCCTGATGCTCACATACACCATCAGTACGTACGGACAGGACAAAAGCCACTACATGCCTAAATTTGCAATAAAGACCAATGCATTGTATTGGGCTACCACTACGGCTAACCTTGGATTTGAGGTCGGACTCTCCAAGAAGCTGACCCTCAATATATCCGGTAACTACAATCCCTGGAAATTCTCGGATCACAAACAAATCAAGCACTGGCTGGTACAGCCTGAACTTCGTTACTGGCTGTGCGAGCGCTTCTACGGACATTTCTTCGGCCTGCACGCCCATTATGCAGAAGCGAATGTAAGCAACCTGAATATATTAGGTTTGGGACACGAACGCTATCAGGGCAATATCTATGGAGCCGGCATTTCTTATGGATATCAATGGATACTGAACAAGCGCTGGAGCATGGAAGCGGAAATCGGTGTAGGCTACGCCCGCATAGACTACGATAAGTACAACTGCGGCAAGTGCGGCAGTAAACTCGACAGCGGACACAAAAACTACATTGGTCCTACCAAGGTAGCATTAAACATCATATACGTCATAAAATAATATAGTCATGAAAAAAATACTGATATACTCTGTTTTGTGCCTCATAGCCGCACTTCCGGTCAGCGCGCAAAAATTCTATAAAGATGCCATCAACATCACCAATGCCTCCCTATGGCAACAGGGAGAGTCGCTCTACATAAACATGCAGATGGATATGCGGAACCTGAAAGTCAGCAATGACCGCACCCTGACGCTAACTCCCGTACTGACAGGTCCGGACAACAATGTCGTATTGCCGGAAATCGTTATCAACGGACGCAGAAGGCAAAAGGCCTATCTCCGTGCCATGGCTTTGGATAAGGCAACCAATATGGAGATTCCTTACAATACTCAGGAAGTTCTGAACTACACACAAGTCATCCCTTACGAGCCGTGGATGGAAAATGCTTATCTGAATCTGGAAGAAGATTTATGCGGATGCGGAGGACACCAGGAGGTACTGACACAGGAAATGATTATGAACGGAGTTTCTACGGAAACCAAACGTCTGGCTGCACTGCAACCTGTCCCCTCTTACATTCAGCCGAAAGCAGAAGTAGTAAAAGCACGTAGCGAACAATATGAAGCTCATCTCGATTTCCCCGTAGGCAAGTCCGTTATTCTACCGGATTTCATGAACAATCAGACGGAGTTGCGGAATATCCGGGAGATGTTCAATAAGGTACAGAATGACAAGAAGTTGACCATTACCGGTATTTACATTGAAGGATTTGCTTCCCCCGAAGGACCGCTTAAACTCAATGAGCAACTCTCTAAGAGCCGTGCCGAAGCTTTGAAGAAGTACCTGTCCGTACACGAACAGATTTCTGCCAATCTCTACAATGTCTCCTTTGGCGGTGAAAATTGGGAAGGACTGGTAAAAGCTCTGGAAGCCTCTAACATGAAAGAGAAAACCGAATTCCTCAATATCATCCGAAACACCAGCGATATAGCCCGCCGGAAAGAGGAAATAAAACGTGTAGGTGGTGGCGCTCCCTATCGTACAATGCTAAAGGAATTATACCCTGCACTCCGTAAAGTGAATTGCCGCATAGACTATACGATTGCCAATTTCAAAGTAGACGAAGGAAAAGAGATTATCAAAACACAGCCCCAGTATCTCAGTTTGAACGAGATGTATCTGGTGGCCAACAGCTATCCCAAAGGCAGCGACGACTTTATCAAGGTTTTCGACATCGCTGTACGTATGTATCCTGATGACGAAGTAGCCAACTTGAATGCTGCCGCTGTAGCCTTGTCTAAAAAAGATTTGCCCGATGCCCGAAAGTATCTGGATAAATCCAATAAACAGACAGCCGAATATGCCAATAATAACGGCATCTACTACCTGCTGAGTGGCAATAAGGATCAAGCTATTGTTGAATTTACCAAAGCTGCCCGGAATGGTAACGAAGCAGCCCGGTATAATTTGGAAGAAATAGAAAAAGTGATAAAGATAAAGAAATAACAGAGAGAATAGAATAGAGAATCCCCGGAACTGATTAAAATTCCGGGGATTTTCTATTTTTATGTACCGCACTCAATTACGATGTAAAAGTAAATCACACACTGTTTACTTCAAAGAGAAGCTATGATTTTGCCTCATTAGCCAAACATCAGGATAGCTACACCCTTTGGTCAGGATGGTGTAGCCCTAAGCACAAAAGGGTGTAGCCATTCCAGGCAAAGGGTGTAGCCTTATTATACGATTGAAATAGAACCGATTACAAACGACTTATTCGTCAAAAAGAAAAAGCCTGAATTGGGGTAATGGCAGAAGCTTGTAACAAAAGAAGAAAGAGATAGAGATTTATGACCAACTTTGGCGAATAATCCTACCCAAAATACCCACAAGTAGGGATTGATAAAACCAATATTTTCTTCCAACTTTGTAACAAGAATCAGATAAAATGAAAAGTTTTTATATAGTATTGCTTATTACGATAACTTGGACGTCTTCTCTACCGGTACAAGGGCAGGACTCTATTAATATAGGAACCCGCCATTCTTTATTCTCCAACATACTGAATGAAGAAAGGATGTACTGGATTTATGAACCGGAAAAACAACCGGGCGAAGAAGAAAAAGACTACCCGGTTCTCTACTTATTGGATGGAGATGCATTTTTCCATTCCGTAGTAGGTTTTACCCGTTTCTTTGCTTCTTCAAGGGTTTCTTCATTACCCCCTTGTGTTGTAGTCGCTGTTTTGAATACAGACCGTACCAGAGATTTCACCCCTACCAGTTCGGCTGCACGACGGGATGGCAGTATTCAGCCTGGAGATACTCCAAAAGGTGGAGGGATGAAGGCTTTCTATCGTTTCCTAACTGAAGAACTGCGCCCGGAAATAGAAAAAAAAGTTTCTGCCAACGGCCGTAATTTCTTAGTAGGACATTCATACGCAGGTTTATTTACCCTACAGGTTCTACTCGACTATCCTAAGTCGTTTGATACCTTCATGGCAATAGATCCCAGTTTATGGTGGGACCGGGGAGTTTTCCTGAAGCAAGCCGAGAAAGAAGTTGGTCAGAAGGACTTTTCGGGAAAACAACTCTATGTTGCCTTTGCTACCCGCCAACGTCCTAATGTGAAGTTGGACCAGTTCGCATTGGCTGACAGTTTAGGAGAAAGAATCATTCCAGAGATGAAGAGCCAACATCTGCGCGCTATATACAAAAAGTTCCCGGACGAAGTGCATGGTACAATAGCCCTTCCAGGTATGTTTGATGGCCTGAAGTCCTTGTTCATGCGTTAGTATTGAGACACATAGCATTTTGTTATGTTCTCTTTTATACTGTTAATAATCTGAATAGTTTCAACTCTTGAAAAAACAGTAGAGCGGGAACTTTGTTTTAAATATAGGGAAAATAAGTTCCGATTGATCGTACCATATAATATAGACCTAAATAAATAAATAGATTATCATGAAAAAAGAAGTTTCTGAAGTATTTGAAAAAGAACAATCTAATGAAAGCTGCATCCATCTGTATCTAGAAGAATGCGGTTGGTGTGCTTACGAAGTTTCAGCTTATCTACTAATGAACCTTTTAGGAGGAAAATGTATAGTCGAAAAAATAGAGAAATGCGGCTTGAAGCTTGTCCGCGCATTTCTGAACATAGATTTGCTGGGTGGCATCAATTATGGCGAATACCGCTATGCGGGCTTAAACTCCTACAACCCTGTCTCTTATACACATCTGACGCTGCCGACGAAGGCTTAGGT
>ENA-OYYH01000963-OYYH01000963.1-human-gut-metagenome-genome-assembly--contig:-NODE-963-length-12716-cov-11.044151_pt1 | contig 12716 bp, 10 predicted proteins | sample MGYA00243245_ERZ653439 | MGnify/ENA primary metagenome ERZ653439 (study PRJEB26926, sample SAMN06165028) | human gut metagenome | biome: ENVO:00009003; feature: ENVO:2100002; material: ENVO:00002003... | reverse complement strand
TTGCCGCATGGGACAAGGGCGTGGGCAGCTGCATCATGGGCGCGATCAACAAGCCTGCCCTGACCGCACTGCTGGGCATTGAGGAGCCGCAGAAGCTGGCGTTCATGGTGGCTTTCGGCTACCCCACCCACAAAGCCGGCATCGTCCCCATGACCGAGCAGACCGGCGTAAAGTACTATCTGGATGAAAACCGCGACTACTGCGTACCCAAGCGCAGCGCGAAGGAGATCGCAAGAAGTCTGTAAAAGCCGGTTTATACTGCATATATTCACACATTTTCTCCGTTATTGCATAAATGTTTGCAAAATCGTTTCAATTTCACGGATTATTATGCACAAGTATTGACTTTTTGTTTTGTACAAACTATACTAAGTGCGTTCCCCGAAAGCGCGATGAATCGCATCCCATCGGGGCAAAGCAAACTATATTGCATAGATTGAGGAGTGTTTGAATATGAAAAAGATCTCTCGCCGCTGCTTCATGGCTGCCGCTGCTGTTTCCGTTGCTGCTCTGGCTCTGACCGCCTGCGGTGGTTCTGCAAGCTCTGCTGCTTCTTCTGTGGCAAGCTCTGCCGCTTCCTCCGAGGCTGCTTCTTCTGCCGCTGCTGCTGAACTGACCACCGTGGAGGCCGGCAAGCTGACCATGGCTACCAACGCCGCCTTCCCTCCGTACGAGATGACCACCGATGCCGGCGACTTCGAGGGCATCGACATTGAGACCGCACAGGCCATTGCGGACAAGCTGGGTCTGGAGCTGCAGATCGACGACATGGACTTCGACGCAGCGCTGCTGAGCGTCCAGCAGGGCAAGGCTGATATCGTCATGGCTGGCGTCACCGTCACCGACGAGCGCAAGGCCGTCATGGACTTCTCCGACAGCTATGCGACCGGCATCCAGTCCATCATCGTGCCCGAAGGCTCTGATATCGCTTCTCCCGACGATCTGGCGGGCAAGAAGATCGGCACCCAGCGCGGCACCACCGGCTACATCTACTGCTCCGATGACTTCGGCGATGAGAACGTCGTGGCTTACGACGACGGTCTGACCGCTGTGCAGGCTCTGAACAATGGTCAGGTGGACGCCGTGGTTATCGACAACGCCCCCGCCAAGGAGTTCATCGCTGCAAATCCCGGTCTGGTCATTCTGGAGACCAGCTACGCCGAGGAAGATTACGCCATCGGTCTGGCAAAGGGTTCTTCTCTGGAGGACGCCATCAACAGCGCTCTGGAAGAGCTGAAGGCAGACGGCACCCTGCAGTCCATCGTGGACAAGTACATCTCTGCTGAATAATCAGCTTCCAATGTACCCATGGGGAGGCGGCTCTACGGGAGCACCTCCCCTTTTTTGGAAAAACAAGGTTACAAAATTCTGACAAAAAAACGAAAGTGAGGATGCGAATGGCCGCACAATACGAACTGCTGAAAGAGCTGCTCAACAGCGGCACGAAGCTCGGCTTCGGGCAGGAAATGTTCTACAAATTTTATCAGGCGTTCATCCTGAAGGATCGCTGGATGCAGTACATCCAAGGCGTCGGCACCACCCTGCTCGTCACCGCCATTGCGTTGACGCTGGGCATCGTGCTGGGCAGCGTGGTTGCCTTGGTCCGTGTTGCCCACGACCAGCAGCGCCCCAACCACAAGAACCCGGTGCTGGGCTTCTTCAACGCCGTGTGTCAGGTGTACACCACCATCATCCGCGGCACGCCTATGATGGTCCAGCTCCTCATCATGAGCATGGTCATCTTCGCCAACAGCCGCAACTTCACGGTGGTCGGCGCACTGGCGCTGGGCATCAACTCCGGTGCCTATGTGTCGGAGATCATCCGCGGCGGCCTGATGGCCGTGGACCCCGGCCAGATGGAAGCCGGCCGCAGCCTTGGCCTGAACTACATGACCACCATGGTCGTCATCATCATCCCGCAGGCCATCCGCGCGGTGCTGCCCGCCCTTGGCAACGAATTCATCGTCCTGCTCAAGGATACCTCGCTGATCACCGTCATCGGCGGCAAGGAGCTGCTGTATGCGGCACAGGGCATCATGAACCGCACCTACGAGGCCATGTTCCCGCTGTGCGGCGTTGCAATCATTTACCTGATCCTCGTCATGCTGTTCACACGGCTGCTGGCGAAGTTTGAGAGGAGGCTGGCTCAAAGTGACCGATAAGATTCTGGAAGTCCGCGGCCTGACCAAGACCTATGGCGGCGAAACGAAAAAGGGCGCAAAGCAGCCCACCCCCATCCTCAATGTCCTGAAGGGCATCGACATCGACATCTACCGCGGCGATGTGGTCTGCCTGATCGGCCCTTCCGGCTGCGGCAAGTCCACCTTCCTGCGCTGCCTGAACCGGCTGGAGATCCCCACCAGCGGCTCCATCAAGTTTGAGGGCGTGGAAGTCGATGACAGCCACATCGACGCCGTGCGGCAGAAGATGGGCATGGTGTTCCAGCACTTCAACCTCTTCCCGCACCTGACCGTCAAGCAGAACCTTGAGCTGGCTCCCACCCTTCTGAAGTTGAAGGATAAGGAAGCAATCTCCGCCAAGGCAGACGAGCTGCTGGCCCGCGTCGGCCTGTCCGACAAGGCCGACGCCTACCCCAAGAGCCTGTCCGGCGGCCAGCAGCAGCGCATCGCCATCGCCCGCGCCCTCGCCATGGACCCGGACGTGATCCTCTTCGATGAGCCCACCTCCGCCCTCGACCCCGAAATGGTCGGCGAGGTGTTGGAACTGATGAAGGAGCTGGCCCACACCGGCATTACCATGCTGGTGGTCACGCACGAGATGGGCTTCGCCCGCGAAGTGTCCAACCGCGTCATCTTCATCGACGACGGCAAGATTCAGGAGGATGAGCCCCCGCAGGAGCTGTTCTCCAACCCCAAGCACCCCAGACTGAAAGCATTTTTGTCCAAGATGCTGTAATCTTATCTTTAAAGCAACAGAAGCTTATCCATCGCGATATAGGCGTTTGTTGCTTTTTCTTTTTACTTACATTTCGTCCTTGACAATTCGGGTATAAAGAAAGATACTTATATGGTACGAGTTGCTTTTGAACATTTTTGCTTTGGAACAGCTGAAAGGAGTCTATCGTGGAAAAGTGCGAATATTCGTCTGGGGCACCGCAGATGATGGAATCAACACAAACCAAAACATATCCGAAACGGCGGCATAAATATGCTGCATTTCTTTGCGCGCTCTTTGTTTTTATGGTCTGCTCTGGTTTTTCGTTTGATTTGCGTCTTCCGTCTGACCCATTAAAGCTTGCTTCCGCTTATGGGGATACACAGGCAACGCACCCCAGTGTTTTACATTTTGATGAGCCTTGGAATGGTTATACTTTTTGGATCGCGTACTCACCTTATCCGGAAGCCGATGACAGTAAGGAAAATCCCCATATCCTTGCCAGCAATGATGGCGTCAACTGGGTACTGCCGAGTGGATTCAGTAATCCGCTGGATGATACGCCTGAAAACTATAAATTCCACGTTTGCTATAATAGTGATCCGGAATTGGTTTATAATAGCGACACAAATGAACTGGAATGCTGGTGGAGATATGTTGACGACAGTCAAGATCAGATGATTCTTTACCGCTGCCGCACGAGTGATGGCGTACATTGGACTGAAAAAGAGGCTATGCTTGAAACAAGTCGCTCTAAAGACGACTATCTCAGCCCGACCCTATTGTACGAAAATGGTATCTACCGGATGTGGTCTATCGGAGACGGCTACCGTGTCAAGTATAATGAGTATACGCCTTCAACTGGCTGGAGCGCTACACGGTATGCGGCATTAGCATATGACTCGGATTCCCTGCGCTCGTGGCATTTGACAGTCCGCCATACAGACAAGGGCTATGAAATGATCGTTGTATCCTTTGACAAGTCGTCTAAGACCTATCCGCGAGGCTGCATGTCGTTGTACTATGCTTGTTCCGAAGATGGTTATGATTTTGGAACTGCAAAGAAGTTCTTCTCTCCCAGCAAAAGAAACTGCCTGTGGTTCAACAAAGGTCTGTATCGTTCAACATTTACGGTGGTAGATGGTAAATATTATGTCTACTTCTCCGGCATTTCCAAGGATGAAATGCGTGGTGTAGGGTTGCTTGTCGGAAAAGACATCTTTGATCTCCACCTTCGCTAAGGAGAGTTTTTTCATTTGATAAAAGATAGGGCAGAAACAGACGTACGTCTCCTTTATTAGAAAACCAGATAGTCTATAACAAAAATGAGACAGGTGATCCTTTTCAGGAAAACCTATCTCATTTTTTATTTCCGGCTGATTTGAAGCGTTTTTTTGTTGCAGAATATTAAAGCGTCGAATTCGGATCGTTCGAAGACTGTTCACTGGTATACAGCATCATCAAATGGTTTGCCGACATTTCCAGCTGCTGTTTGGCCTGACGGAGGTTCGCTTCCTCGGTCTCGTTCATCTTTTCGGGCTTATCCTTCCGCAGACAGCGGCGGAGGTTTGCCACGTCGGCTTTGATGCGGTTCTTTTCGTCCTTGTCCAGTTCCTTTTTGCACTTGGAGAGCGCTTCGTCCACCTTGTAGGCCAGCACCTCGGCCTGATTGTGCAGGTCTAAGCGCTCCTTGCGGCGGCTGTCCTCGGCCTCATAGGCGGCAGCGTCCGCCATGGCACGCTGAATCTCATTTTCGGAGAGGTTGGTGCTGCCGGTGATGGTGATGTTCTGCTCCCGCCCGGTGCCGAGATCCTTGGCCGAGACCTTGACCACGCCGTTGACATCGATATCAAAGGTGACTTCGATCTGGGGCTTGGAAGAGAAGCTGGCACGGATGCCGTTGAGCTTGAACTTGCCAAGGCTCTTGTTGTCCCGCGCGAAGTGGCGCTCGCCCTGTAAAACATTGATCTCCACGCTGGTCTGCATGGGGCGGGCCGTGGTAAAGATCTGGCTCTTGCGGGTGGGGATCATGCTGTTGCGGGTGATAAGCGGGGTGGCCACGCCGCCCAGCGTCTCGATGGAGAGGGTCAGCGGGGTGACATCCATCAGGACGAGGCCCTGCGCCGCCGCACCGGTGGCACCGGCCAGCTTGCCGCCGCCTTGGAGCAGACCGCCCTGCACGGCGGCACCCATGGCCACGCACTCGTCGGGGTTCAGGCTGTGGCTGGGTTCGCACCCCAGCAGCTCCTTGACCTGCCGCTCCACGGCGGGCATCCGGGTGCTGCCGCCGACGAGGAGCACTTTGCCCAGCTGGCTGGCGGACAGCCCTGCGTCCCGCAGGGCATTCTGCACCGGCTGAATGGTGCGGGCCAGCAGGTCGCCGGTCATCATTTCAAACTGCGGGCGGGTGATGGTCAGATCAAGGTGGTGGGGGCCGTCCTTCCCCACCGCGATGAAAGGCAGGTTGAGCTGGGCGCTGGGCGCGCTGGAAAGCTCCTTCTTCGCCTTTTCGGCCTCTTCCTTCAAGCGGCCCATGGCGGCGGGGTCGCGGCTCAGGTCGATGCGGTCGGACTTCTTGAACTCCGCCACGGCGTACTCCACGATCCGCTCGTCGAAGTCGTCGCCGCCGAGGTGGGTGTCGCCGCCGGTGGCCAGCACCGTGAAGGTGCCGTCCTCGATCTCGATGATGGAGACATCGAAGGTGCCGCCGCCGAGATCGTAGACAAGGATCTTCTGGGGGGCCTCGTTGTCAAGGCCGTAGGCCACCGCTGCCGCAGTCGGCTCGTTGATGATGCGCAGGACATTCAGCCCCGCAATACGGCCCGCGTCCTGCGTGGCCTTGCGCTGGCTGTCGTCGAAGTAAGCGGGCACCGTGATGACGGCTTCGGTCACCGGCTCGCCGAGATAGCTCTCGGCGTCGCGGCGGATCTTGGTCAGGATCATGGCGCTGATCTCCTGCGGGGTCAGATCCTTGCCGTCAATGCGGACCCGGTAATCGGAACCCATGTGGCGCTTGATGCTGGAGATGGTGCGGCCGGAGTTGGTCGCAAGCTGGCGCTTGGCTGCGCCGCCCACCAGACGCTCGCCGTCCTTGGTAAAGGCCACCACGCTGGGGGTGGTGCGCTCGCCCTCTGCGTTGGCGATGACGACGGGCTTGCCGCCCTCGACCACTGCCACGCAGGAGTTGGTCGTTCCAAGGTCGATTCCGATCACTTTGCTCATACTGCTTTGTCCTCTTTTCTTGCGGCGTGATTTTTTCCAAGAATATCTTACCGGTTTCCTATGACGATTCCGTAGAACAAATGTAAAGAAACTGTGTTTTGCCCGATTTAGCGGGGCTGATTTGCCTCGGCCACCAGTTCTTCGATGAGTTTCTGAGTCTCGTCGAGCCAGAGCTGCGCGTCCGGGGCCGCCTGTTCCAGCTGGACCCGGAAGCCCTGTTCGGCCTCAGCCAGTTCGGCGAGGGCTTTCCGCCGGGAGACGAAGCGGGTCTCGGTCTGGGCGATGCGGAGCCGGATCTGGGGCGTATAGGCTACATCCGGCGTGCCACGGCCCGCACTCTGGGCACGGCGGTAGTATTGCAGGGCCACAGCCAGCTCCTTGTCGGAGGCCAGTGCATCGTCGCCGAGGGCGATCATGGCCTGAACCTCTCCGGCAGCGGCCGCCTTTTTCCAGAGCTTGCGGGCCTCCGTCTTGCTGCGGCGGATGCCGCGGCCCTGATAGATGCAGTCCGCCAGCAGAGCCAGCGCCTCGGTGTTGCCCTCATCGGCGGCACGCTTGTAATAGTGAACGGCCTCATCCCACCAGCCGTGGCAGGCAGCCTCGTAGCCGCAGTCCAGCTCATCTGCGCCGGGGGCGTCGAGGTCCCCCCGCGCCGCGTGGAGCAGCCCCTTCAGGATGGAATTGTCCAGCGTGGCGGAATTCGTCCACGGGTCGATGACCACACCGTCCAGCCCTTCGGTGTTCAGGGCGTATGCCATGGCTTCCCGCATCCCGCGCTCGGCCATGGGGCGGGTGGCAGTGGTGCGCTCGGCCTCCGCCGTCTTCACCGAGGTGAACAGCGGCAGGTAGGTGCGCTCCCGCCGGGTGTGGAGAAGCCACGGGGGCAGGTCTTCCGCCTTTTCCTCCGGGATGGGGAGCGCCGCCCACGGGGCTGCACCGCTCTGGGGGTCGGTGGCGGCATCCAGCGGCACCAGCACCCGTGTTTTCAGCTCCAGCGCATAGTTTAGGGCGTTCATCAGGTCCCAGAAATGCGCCTCACTCTGGTCGCGGTAGAGCCGCGCCACAGCCTCTTCCACCACCGGGCAGCCGGTGCCGGTGGGACCGTATTTCGGGGCGGTCTTTTTCTTCCGGCTTCCCACCGGGCGGAACCGCCGTGCGCCTTTCTCATATGCCATCTGCTTCACCCTTCTTTTTCGTCATATCTTTTTCGTCATAATAGATTATTATAGCAGGATTTCCCAATTTTCACAATGGGCGGAGTGATCCCGGAGATACGGCCCATGCAGTTGCAATATTTTGCCAAAACAATAGCTTTCTAAGCCCAACTGCGCTATAATAAGCTGTCGTAAAGTTTATACCTGTTATAATGGAAAAGGAGATTTTCGCCTTGAACAAAATGCTTACCCATTTGAACGGCTATAAGCGCGAGGCCGTGCTTGCGCCGCTGTTCAAGATGCTGGAAGCCACGTTCGACCTGTTTGTTCCTCTGGTCATGGCAGACATCGTCAACGTCGGCATTGCGGCACACGACCTGCATTATATCCTTGTGCGGTGCGGCATCCTCCTGCTGTTGGCTATGGTCGGTCTGGCGTGCAGCCTGACGGCCCAGTACTTCTCGGCCAAGGCGGCGGTGGGCTACTCCACCTCGCTGCGCCACAGCCTGTTCGAGCATATCCAGAAGCTTGGCTTCACCGAGATGGATACCCTCGGCACCAGCACCCTCATCACCCGCATGACCAGCGATATCAATCAGGTGCAGAGCGGCCTGAACCTCTTCCTCCGCCTGTTCCTGCGCAGTCCCTTCGTGGTGTTCGGCGCCATGATCATGGCGTTCACCGTCAATGTGCGGGCCGCATGGATCTTCGTGGTCGCCATCCCGCTGCTGAGCATCGTGGTCTTCGGCGTCATGGTCATCACGAACCCGCTGTATAAGACCGCCCAGACCCGGCTGGACCGGGTGCTGGGCCTGACCCGCGAGAACCTGACCGGCGTGCGTGTCGTCCGCGCTTTCGATAAGGAGAAGAGCGAGATCGACCGCTTTGAGTCGGCCAACGATCTGCTGACCAAGATGCAGCTCCATGTGGGCCATATCTCCTCCCTGATGAGTCCGCTGACCTATGTGATCATCAACCTCGCCATCGTGGCGCTGCTCTATGTGGGCAGCATCGAAATCAACATTGGCGGTATGGCCTCCGGCGATGTCATCGCGCTGGTCAACTACATGAACCAGATCCTCGTGGAGCTGGTCAAGCTGGCCAACCTCATCGTTCAGGTGAGCAAGGCGCTGGCCTGTGCCAGCCGCGTTCAGGCTGTGCTGGACACCGAGCCGGGCATGGAGTTCCCCACCCAGCTCCAGAGCGCTGTGGACGCCGACAAGGCAGACGACGCCGTCCGTTTCGACCATGTCAGCCTGACCTACGCCGGGGCCGGTGCACCCAGCCTCTCCGACATCAGCTTCACCGCCAAGCGCGGCCAGACCATCGGCGTCATCGGCGGCACGGGCAGCGGCAAATCCAGCCTCATCAGCCTGATCCCCCGCTTCTATGACGCCACCGAGGGCACCGTCGAGATCCTCGGCCGCCCGGTCAAAGATTACCCCCGCGAGACTCTGCGCGGCAGAGTGAACGTCGTCATGCAGAAGGCCCAGCTCTTCGGCGGCACCATCCGCTCGAACCTGCTCTGGGGCAGCAAGAACGCCTCCGACGCCGACCTGTGGGCCGCACTGGAAACGGCTCAGGCCGCAGAATTCGTCAAAGCGAAGCCCCTTGGCCTTGACGAGCCGGTGGAGCAGGGGGGCCGGAACCTGTCCGGCGGCCAGAAGCAGCGCCTGACCATTGCCCGCGCACTGGTGGGCAAGCCCGATATCCTGATCCTCGACGACAGCGCCAGCGCGCTGGACTACGCCACCGATGCGGCCCTGCGCAAGGCGCTGGCCGCGCTGCCCGGCAGCCTGACCGTCTTCATCGTCAGCCAGCGCGCCGCCAGCCTCCAGCACGCCGACCAGATCCTCGTGCTGGACGACGGCAAGCTCGTGGGCCTCGGCAGGCACGCCGAGCTGCTGGCAAGCTGCCCGGTCTACGAAGAGATCTACGCCAGCCAGTTCAAGAAAGGGGATGCGCAGAAATGAGTGCAAAAGCGAAAAGCAGGCTGACCCCCCAACAGCGCAAGGCAACGCTCCGCCGGGTCCTTGAAAAGATCCGCCCCTACAGCTTTTTCGTGGTGTGCAGCCTGATCGTGGCTGCCGTCAGCGTGGCGGCCCAGTTGTATATCCCCATCCTCTGCGGCAGCGCCATTGACCTGATGCTGGGTAAGGGCACCGTCGATTTTTCCGGTGTGATGCGCATCGTTGTGCAGATCGTCGTGGTGGCCGTCATCGCCGCCTTTGCGCAGTGGCTGCTCAGCGTCTGCAACAACCGCATCACCTTCTCCGTCAGCCGCGACCTGCGCAACGCCGCGCTGCGCAAGATCCAGACCCTGCCGCTCTCCTACCTCGACAGCCACCCCTCCGGCGACATCGTCAGCCGGATGGTCGCCGATGTGGACACCTTCGCGGACGGTCTGCTGATGGGCTTCACCCAGATGTTCTCCGGTCTGCTGACCATTTTCGGCACCCTGCTGTTCATGCTGAAAGAGAATGTGCCCATCACCTTGGTGGTGGTCTGCATCACTCCGCTGAGCCTTGTGGTGGCCAGCTTCCTTGCCAAGCGCAGCTACAAGTATTTTCAGGGGCAGAGCTCCGTGCGCGGCGAGCAGACCGCGCTGGTCAACGAGATGATCGAAGGCCAGAAGGTCGTTCAGGCCTTCGGCCACGAAGCCGAGAGCCTCGACGCCTTTGACGAGGTGAACGGACGGCTGCAGGACGTGAGCCTGAAAGCCATCTTCTTCTCCAGCATGACCAACCCCGCCACCCGCTTCGTCAACAACATCGTCTACGCGGGCGTCGGCCTCGTGGGCGCTGTCTATGCTGTGGCGGGCGGCATCACCATCGGCCAGTTGAGCATCTTCCTCAACTATGCCAACCAGTACACCAAGCCCTTCAACGAGATCTCCGGCGTCGTCACCGAGCTGCAGAACGCACTGGCCTGTGCGGCCCGCGTCTTTGAGCTGCTGGACGCCGAGGACCAGATCCCCGAAGCCGAGAACGCCAAGGCGCTGCAGACGGACGGCCATGTGGAGCTGAAGGATGTCTCCTTCCGTTACCTGCCGGACCGCCCCCTCATCGAGGGGCTGGATCTGGACGTCAAGCCCGGCCAGCGCATCGCCATCGTCGGCCCCACCGGCTGCGGCAAGACCACCCTCATCAACCTGCTCATGCGGTTCTATGATGTCAACGGCGGCTCCATCGAAGTGGCGGGTGAGGACATCCGGAACGTCACCCGCGCTTCGCTGCGGGGCAGCTACGGCATGGTGCTGCAGGAGACGTGGCTGCGGGCCGGCACCGTCCGCGAGAACATCGCCTACGGCAAGCCGGACGCCACCGACGAGGAGATCCTTGCAGCGGCCAAGGCAGCCCATGCCGACAGCTTCATCCGCCGTCTGCCCAACGGCTACGACACGGTCATTGCTGAGGACGGCGGCAACATCAGTCAGGGCCAGAAGCAGCTGCTCTGCATTGCCCGCGTCATGCTCTGTCTGCCCCCGATGCTGATCTTGGACGAGGCAACTTCCTCCATCGATACCCGCACGGAAGTGCGCATCCAAGCGGCCTTTGCCCGGATGATGCAGGGCCGCACGAGCTTCATCGTGGCTCACCGCCTGTCCACCATCCGCGAGGCCGACGTCATCCTCGTCATGAAGGACGGCCGCATCGTCGAGCAGGGCGATCACGACGAACTGCTGGCGAAGGGCGGCTTCTACGCTAAGCTCTACAACAGCCAGTTCGAGGGTGTGGAGACCTGAGCCAAACGCAAACAAAATGGGATGTTCGCAAGCTGCGAGCATCCCATTTTTGTTTGTCTGTTTGTTGGGACCTGATGGAGCGGAGGAGCGATCACTCTGCGGCCTCGATGATCTCCGGCTCCGCGGGGGGCGGGGTCAGGGTGGAGTGGGCACGGACAAAGGCGGCAGCCCGCTGGCTGGCGATGCCCTGCCGCAGTTTCCGCCGGTCGTTGGAGGGGAAGGTGCGTTCGCCCTTCCAGCCCGCCAGCGCCGCGTCCACCTCGGCCTCGGTGGGCCAGAGCTGTTCCTTCTCGGCCACCAGCAGCAGCCCCAGACGGCCCCGCAGCTTCTGCTCGGCCCCGGCGTGGAGCTCGGCGCGGAACTGCTCGACCGTCTGGTTCCGCACCTTTAAGTATTGGTCGAAGTTGACGTTGTTGGCCTGAAGCCGCAGGTTGAACTCCCGCTGCTCGGCGAAGTAGTTGCCCGCCACCAGCTGCTTGGGCAAGGTGCCTTTCACCTCGCCGCCCAGCTGGTAGACCAGCTCCCGCTCTGCCAGCGTCTCGGCCTGTGCGCAGCGGGTCCTGTAGATCTCCTGCGCCACCCGCCGCCGCAGGGCAAGCTTGCCCGCCTCGTCGGCGGCGCGGTCCTCGTCGCCGTGGTGGCGGTTGATCTCCAATTCCAGCGTCAGCTTCCGGATGGGCCGGGGCTGAATGGGCTGGACAAAGCCGGTGTACCGGCCCAGCTCCAGCGGCGGCAGACAGAAAAACTCCGCCCCCGCCCGGAACCCCTCGGCCCGGTTGACGGCCAGCAGCTCAAAATCCGGATCGGTCACCGGGGTGAGATGGTGTTCCTCCATCAACTGCGCGAACAGGGGCGAAAAGCCCTCCAGAATCGCCCGGTTGACAGCGTTGGTCAACAGCTCTTCCTCGTCTGCCGGGGCGTCGGGGGCCGCCTGTTCGGCCTGTACCGCTGCTTCCAGCTCGGCGGCGCTGGCCGAAAAGACCACCCGGCAGTCGCCCGGTTCAGCCATTCCAAAATGTTCCAGTTTCATCGCAGACCCTCCTTACCGCACAAAGCCCGCCATCAGAAGCAGCAGCACGACGGCCAGTACGAAGTAAAGCACCTCGGCACCCAGCACCGCGCGGTCGCCCTCGACGTACATCTTTTCGAGGTTCTCCGGGTCATAGTATAAGGTAACGTCTGCCCCGGTGTCGAAGCCTTTGCCCTTGGCGGCTTTGGGATAGTGGAGCCGGTGGCTGCCGCCGGCAGTCTCGAACTCCAGCACGTAAGCTTGGCCGTCCCGGCCCTGCACCGTCCCGGCGACACGGGCGGTGACCTTTTCGCCCTTTTGGCACAGCTTCCGCCGCGCAAGCACACTGCGCAGCCCCATGCCGAACATGAGCGCCGCACCGAGGACAAAGATCAGAAAGTTGAACATGTGTGGTTCCCTCATTCCATCATATTTCGCTGTAGGACACTCAGCCCCGGACAGCTTGGCTTTTATTGTATCATATTCTGACGAAAATTTCGCCCCATCGTCCACATTTCGACGCAAAAATTTGCCCGGAATTTTTGTCAGAAAAATTTGAAAAATCCGCTTGACATTTCCGAATCCCATGGTATAATTACTATCGTTCCGAGCGACACGGCTCACGAACAAAAACAAAATATGCGGATATGGCGGAATTGGCAGACGCGTTAGATTCAGGTTCTAATCGGGG
>ENA-OYYH01000957-OYYH01000957.1-human-gut-metagenome-genome-assembly--contig:-NODE-957-length-12724-cov-7.146736_pt1 | contig 12724 bp, 9 predicted proteins | sample MGYA00243245_ERZ653439 | MGnify/ENA primary metagenome ERZ653439 (study PRJEB26926, sample SAMN06165028) | human gut metagenome | biome: ENVO:00009003; feature: ENVO:2100002; material: ENVO:00002003... | reverse complement strand
GAGATCTACACCTAAGCCTTCGTCGGCAGCGTCAGATGTGTATAAGAGACAGCGAGTGCAGTTGCCAAAATTTTGGCTCTGGATATTTCGTCATTAAGCTCGGGTGTGGCCGAGGCGGTTTGAAACTCACCCGAATGGTCGCGTGCAACGCCGGCGCTTTGCTCAAGTTCGTCGACATATTCCTGTAAAACCGAACCGCCCGGCAGAGAACCGAACATGCCCCTGATTTCCGGAGGCTGTTCCAAAATCATTTTGTTAAAAGCCTCTTTTCTTTCGGTGCTGAAAATATGCAACTGGCGGAAAATATTTAAAAAGCGCTGAGCTATGATGATGGGGTCTTCCCCGTCGCCATGATTTTTCTTATACAGCTTGCGGCTGTCCGCGCCTTTTGAATAAGTGTCAACCACCTGTTTTGTCCGACTCTTGCTAACTTTTATTTAAAATTCATCCATATTACCGATTTTAGGCTCTATGTCGTAAATTTCAGGTTAACAAAAGCGGCAGGAATAAAAAAAACTCCGCCGGTCAGGCGGAGTTTGAAACTAAAGCTCAATGGCGACAACTTTATGAATTTTGCTCAAATCGTCGTTGCCGATTTCTATTCTTTCGTCCGGGTTCCAGCGCAGACCGTAAAGCTGTCCGTTTTCGTCTTCGCGGATGCTCAGTATTTTAGCTTCTTTTTCATCGACGAAATACAGGGCGATGTCGCCGACGCTGACAACGTCCTGCGGGTCGACAAACAATATCGAACGGGTCGGTAACAGCGTTCCCAGACGCCTGGTGCAAAGATTGACGGCATAAGCATCTTTCTTGCTGAAAAGTTTAACCGGACGCTGAACTTTTTTGGTTTCTTCGTCAAAGTCGATAATCACGTTGCCGTCTTTGCCTGCCGTTCCGTAAACGGAAATCTTGATGTTATCCTGACTGTTGTTGACGGCGTTGGTAAAGGCGGAAATGGCGCCGCGCGGGGTAGACAGCAATTTGTATTTGGCATCGTTGCGCTGAATAATTTCTTCAAGCATGCCTTTGTCTTCCAGACTCTTGATTTCTTCTTTCAGCTCCTCGGCAGTCATCTCCAGCGCTTTGGCAATGTTTTTAAATTCCTTGTCCGAAACTTCCCTCTGTCCCATTTCGATACGATGATAAACGGAAAGGGTCATATCGGCGCTCTCGGCAACCTCGATCAGGGTCAGGTTTTTTTCGTTTCTGATTTGGCGCAGACCGGCACCCAGCGTTTTCAGGCCGCTTTTCTCGTTAATCTTGTTTCTTCTTTCCTGTTCGCGGCGCCACGACTGGACGATTTCCTGCTGCGAATTTTGTTCGTTGACAAACAGTTCCTGCAGCGGGCAGTCCAGAAATTCGGCAACGCGCACCAGCTGTTCCTGATCGACGCGACGATAGCCTTTTTCGATTTTGGAGATGGCAGAAAGGCTGACTCCCAGATGATCCGCCAGTTCCTGCATGGAACGGCCGCGCAGTCTTCTAAACATTCTTATTTGGTTCGGGAAAATAATTTCTTCCATAGTATGTTTATCCTTTTGCTGTAAAGAACAAGATTTAATGTTAAGCAAATAATAAATACAAGCGGCTTATTAATCAAGAAAATAGTACAAAAAAAGACAATTTGTGTACAAATATGCACAAAAGAAACCCGGTTTTTCGGATTCCTTTTGTGTCGGATGTCAGCGTTTGTTTCCAGAAATTACTTGGAAAATTCTTTCATCGAATTCGGCTGTCCGTAAACGGCTATCTGCTCGGCCATCAGGTCGAGGTCGTCCTGCCCGAACATGATTTTGTCCTGCGGAATTGACGCGGACAGGCGGCCGTTGGAGTCCATCGGCTTGCTGTCATATTTTGTATAATAATCGGCAAACGCATATTTGTTTTTGACTGTCGCCGTGTCTATTTTTCCGTCCGTATAGGTATAAGTTGAGCGCTTGTTGATAATGCCGTCGGAACTGTATTTGACGGCAGAACCGCTTTTGCTGATTCTTTCAACCGATGTCATTATCCGGCCATTGCTGATATTCATGCTGAAATTGGTCGTCGTGCCGTCGGCGTTGGTCTGTCTAATTGTGAAAGAACCGTCGTCGCCCCTGACAATTTCGCGAGCCGCAAAGGAAGTGTCCATATCGGCCAGTTCCGAGTTGGGCATTCTTTCTTTCAGAGCCTGTTGCAAAATAGCCGTGTTGACCATGTCTTGTCCCAAAGTCGAGTTCTGTTGGAGGGTGTTGACGGCAACCATGTTCAGCGAACCGTCGCGATTGGTCATGTTGCGGCAGGCTGCGGAGTCGATTTTAATCGTTTGCTGCAGAAGCTTGCCGTCTTTGCCGTATTTGCTCTTAACCGTCATATATTTGTCGGTGGTTGTCGTCCGGTCATGGCTGAGACGTCCGAGCATTTTGATTCTGGAGCGCTGGTTGGTTACGGCAAGGTTGCCGGAAGCGTCGCGTGAAACCGTGCGGGTCGTTTTGCGGCCGTACCAGTTGCGCACGGTTGCCGTAACGCTGCCGTCTTCGTTGGTCTTGGCATCATCGCTGTTCATTGCCCGGTTGGCCATTCGGTTGACCTTTGCCGAATGCGCCATGTCGTGCAGGCCTTGTCCCATCTGTTTTCCGGCCCATTTGGTTCCGCCCCAGACCTTTTTGCCGGTACCGAGAGCCGCTTGTGTCGCCACATTGTTAACCATGCCGCCGAAAGGCGAACCGATTGGCTTAATGCTGAAACCGCCTTTGGAGAATGATTTGGCAAATTCTTTGGCCTGATCCAAAACGGCCCAGCCAAGCAGCATCCAGAAGACCAGTTCAAGGAATTTTACCGTCCACCAGGCCAAACCATTGACGGCATCAATAATAATGTCAAAACCTTTTCCTGATGTTCCTGCATGTTTCAGAGCCGGTGTCATAACCTCATTCATAATTTGTTCAATGCCGGTCGTAATGATAAATATGACAATCGACAGGAACAGGAATGTAAACATGGCTGTCATAAACGTTTCCCAGACTTTGGTAACGTATTTTTTTCGCGTAATCGGGAAAGCATAGGCAGCGATGGCTACCGGAATCAGCGCCGATGCTACGCTCAATTGCAAAATAGAATCGATCAGCAGCCAGGGATAAATAACCATCAGCAGAAAAGCCGAAAGCCACAGAATAACGCCCACCAAAAGATAACCGACATGCGGCAGAAACCATAATTTCCAATATGATTCTTTGAAAAAGGCCACGCAAAGAGAGGTTGAACCTAATGTCATGATATCAAGAATTTTGCCTTGAATGCTCTGAATGGTACAAAGAATATTGTTACCGATAGACGATGGGATGCCGCCGTCTTCCATAACCTGGGTAAAGCCAGTGCAGGTCTGTCCCGTCTGCCCGGACGTTACCAGTTGCGCCAGAGCCATGCCGGTATTGAAAACCGGCGTTACAATCAGGTCGATAAATTCCTGAATGTCCGAACGCAGAATGACCACGACCACAAAGACGACAAAAGCCTGATTGAAAATGGTTTTGACCAGTATGCGAGGCTCTTTGACGTCAAAAGCCGAAATAAATTTCAGAATCGTCATAGCCAGCCACAAAGCCATTCCGATAATAACCAGCGTAACCATGGCGCCGGCCAGAGAAGTATAAGAAGCCTTGGCAATTGAACTTGCAGTATTGAACAATACCCTGAACAGGTCGCAAAAGATACAGCTGTTGAAAGAATTTCTGTATGAGTCGATGTTGCACTCGGCATCATTTTTAGAATCACCGTAAGATGTATAAGCTGAGGAGCCGACAACGGCATTTTGGCTGCTGAAGTCGTTTGCCGGTACAAATTGGGGCGCGTTGTAAGTGCTCCAGTCAAAACTGAAGTCTGATTTGCCGGACGATTTGCACATCGGATCTTCCGGATTCACTTTACATTCAATCCGGCACTGATTGGGGTTAAATTCGGTGTAACATTTTCCACACAGGGATTGAATTTCGTCACACATCGGGTTAATAACCGTTCCCCCGTTAGACGTTCTTAATTCAAAGTGCAGGTGATTGCCGTATTCTTTCCATGGAGTATCTCCTTTGTTGCCGCTGCAAGATGTTCCGCCGACCTGACCGATAACGTCGCCTTTCTTAACAGTTTGTCCTTGGCTTACCAAAATTTTTGACAGGTGTGCATACAGAGAAACATAGGAGGAGCCTTTACCGTCTTTGCGTTCGTGTTCAATAACAATTTTTCGGCCATAGCCTTTAGAGCAGTTGTTTGTTTCGATAACCCTGCCATCGGCTGCTGCCGTTACGTTCGTCCCGCCGTTGGCTGCATAGTCCATGCCGTTATGACGGGGATTGGAACGATTACGCAGGCACAGGTCTTCAGGAACGCGGTCGACATTTCCGGCAACCGGCATTGTGTTGATGCAGTTGTTGTATGAACTGTTCAGCTGCTTAAGGCATTCGGCAGAGATGTCGGTACGAGTTCCTTCCGGGCATTTCTGCCACTCGACGCCGCAGTTTGCGCCACAGTCGGTTGCTGCCGCCGAAAGGTTAATTATCGACAGAAACGGAATCAATCCAACCGTTGCCCAAAAGGTGATTCTTTTCAAATATGTCAAAATACAGTTCATCATCTCGGTCACCTGTTACTTGCCGTTTTCCGGTTTGTTGCCGTTGTCCGGTTTCTCGGGTTTGTTTTGTTCTTCAGGTTTAGGGCTTTCTCCTTCGGAAGAATTGTCTTTATTTTCCGGTTCGGGAGCCTTTTCATCGCCGAATTTCAGCTTATTGCCCATTTTTTCCATCTTTTCGCCGGCTTTTTCCATTTTCTCGCCGATCTTTTTCATAGCTTTGCCGCCTTTCTGCATGGCCTTGCCGGCCTTTTGGGTTACTTTGCCGGCCACTTCGGCGCCTTTGCCTGCACCATATGCCGCGGCGCCTGCAATCATCATCGGCACGCCGACAATGGCGCCCAAACCTGTTGCCGACAATCCCTTGCCTGCGGACATCAACCCTTTGCCGCCGGCTTGAGCCGCTTTTCCTCCCGCTTCCATGCCTTTGCCGGCAGCCTGAACGCCTTTTCCGGATTGTTCCATGGTTGCTCCGGCCGCTTTGGCGCCTTTTCCGGTGTTTTTAACGGCTGCTCCGCCGCCGCTTACCGGATTGCCGCCGCCTTTGTCGTCTTTTTCCTGATCGCCGTTGGCTTTGCCTTTGAAAAGGCCGCGGACAAATTTTCCGGCTTTGGCCGCTCCTTCCGTTACCTGTTTCTTTACGGCATCGGAGGCTTTGCCGCCGGCCCATTTTACCGGCCGCATGGCCTGCTGCTTGGCAAAGTCGGTCATTTGGGTCAGTTTGCCGTGCATCGGATCGGCGCCGCCGAAAACGCTGTCTTTGAAGAATTTGTCAACGTAATCAGAAACCGTTGATGAAATCAGCTTCATCGAATACAGGTAAACAAACAGAATAATCAGAAAATAAGGTCCGGTTAAATCAAAGGTGTTTGAAATCCAAATGGCATCACCGGCTTCAATTTTTGCAAACAGTGTCGGAACGTCCCTCAGAGCCACATTAATCATTGCCAGAGCGTATGTCGTCGTCAGCGCAAGAAACACGAAAGTTCCGGCTGCTTTAAGCATAATGCTGATGACGGCGGTCACTTTCCCTTTGGTAACATTGAACGGCCATAGTCCGATAACGACCGGCAGTGCCATTATGGCAAAACCGAGCTTAAAAGAAATGTCCAGCAGATAATAACCGATGCCCAGCGTCAGCATGAACCCGACAAACCAAATTAAAGCGCCGCAGAACCAAAGCCATAAGTTGACCATTTTGAACAGAGAAAAGTCCCAAGCGCCGCCATTCATAGACCAGCAGGTCATCGCGTGGCCGATAACCAGATTGGTAGAAACGTTTTTATCCAGGTTTTGGGCAAAGAACATGATTCTGTTCATTACGTCGGAAGAAACGATTTCCGTTGCGGCTCCGCCGTCCGGTGCGGAGATGGTCGGAACGGTTACGGCATAGTTGGCGTTCAGTTCGGGAGCTCCGGAAATGTCGCTGGTTACGCTCATAAAAGCGATACCAAAGTCAGCGCCGGCAGTCAGCAGCGGGTTTATCGTATATTTGATTAATACGCCCAGTCCGGAAGTAATCAGAATATATGCAACCATAACCTTAAACAAAAAGACGGTTAGGGTGTTCATCATGGCGCCCGGCTCAATGTTAGACAAAGATGAAACGTTTTTCATCACAAAGAAAGCCATCCAGACCAAAGCGCCGAGCACCAGCAGTTTTACGCCCGCTTCAGATGTGATGTCATAAGCTTTGCTGCAGGCGTTTAAAAATGTTTCCATCAGAGTTTTGATAATCACGCAGGAGTAGCATTTCCCCTGATAGAGTTCCTGCATCTTTGCGATATTGCATTTGGCAATAAACTGGGCAATTTCGATTGAACCGTATGCCAAAGTCAGGTAGGATTCAATGTTTCCTTCTTCATCAACGGTGCTTCGGTTTCCGACGCCGGTGGCCATACTGGTAACAGAATAAGTGTTCTTTTCTCCTTTGCTGCCCTCAACTTCTTCAATGGAAAGAGCTTTAACTCTGGAGAAAAAACCGGGATTTCTTAATTTTTCAATTTCCTTGTCCGTATGACATTCAAAAACAGAGTTATCATGTACGGTCATGTCTGGAGCCATGCCGCCACGGGTAATAGTTATATCGTATCTTATCTTATAACATTTCTGCCCTTCCGGACATCCGTCAGGATTATTGGCGCCACAAGCTCCACCGGCAAAAACGGCGGCCGGGAACAAAAAGCACAACAACATTATGAAAACGCCTGTCTTCATAAGTTTGCTGATGTTTAATATGTCGGTTAACCGTTTCATCGTTTTGGTCCTTAATTTTTGGCAAATTAACTACTTGCTGCCTTTGAGTATTTTCCATGCGTCTCGTATCTTTCTGGCCCCGCCAAACGTGACAATGCTCAAGGCGCCCCAGAAAATCTCGGCGGCCAGTTTGCCGGCGCGTTTCTGGAAAGCGGAGTCGGAATTTCCGCCGACCAGACTGTCTGTTACCTGTTGGGCTATGTTGACGCTGGAAACTATCAGAAAAGCAATCAGCATGATGCACATAAACGGAATACTGAACTCGGCAAAAGAATCTTTGGTAACGCTTTTGTCGAAAATGTCGGAGTTGTCACTGATAATCTGCTCCATAGCCAGCAAAGCCATTGACATCATAACCGCCATAAACATCATCAGTGCGGCCGAATTTATAATGGTCAGAAAACCGTTTTTTGCCCAGCTTGACGTCTGCTTAAAAGCGTAAGACATGACCAGAATCGGCAATATGACCGCCATCATTGTAAAGCGGAAAATGCTGTCAACCAGATAGAAGACAAATCCGAGCTTGACGAATGTAAAGCACAGTAGGATAAACAGGCCGGTTATTAACGGCATAAATCCAGGTGCGGCCATAACTTTGAACGAAAGGTAGAACCCCAGTGTCAGACGCTCATTAACGGCACAAATCATACAATTCATCATGGTTCTCGGTCCGTCAGGGAAAGACAGGCTTTCTATTGATGCTTGGCCAAGAGCCGGTGCCGTGCACATTACCGGCTGGCTCGGCGTTATCAGTTCCTGAAAGAACTTGATGACAACGCCGTTGTTGACCTTGAAGTTGCTTCCGTCGCCTGTACTGTTCAAAATTGCCGCGCCGAGTTCCAAAAATGCGTAGTAAATCGGGAAAACAACCGTATTCAGCAGCCACAAAATCTGCGTCGTTGAAGAGGCGATTAACCCGCAAATCAAACAGACAAACAGCTTTCGGACAATTTCGTTCCATATTTCAGCCGGAGAATCTTCCGTAAACGAACCGACAAACTTTAACAGGCGAAAAATTGTCCAGAGCGCAAAAGCAATCATCATCAAAGGCAATGCGCCGTCGGTAATTTTGGCATACATGCCCATGGCGACTTTGCCCATATTCTCGTAAAGCAAGTCGATTATTCCGGTCTGCCAGCATTCTCTGTGTTGATTAGCCAGTTCTTGTTGTCCGCTGTCGTCTTTTACGGATAAAGCCGCACGCTTATCTGCATTCAGAGATGTTTTGCCCTCTTTAGGAGAATCGCAGGCCGTGAGCATGAATGCCGCAAAAAGAACAACCAGCATCACTCTTAAAATCTGTTTTATGTTCACGTCCTTAAACATCGTCTTAGTCCTAAAACTTATTTAAAGTTCCATCCGTTAATATTGGCGCTTTGTTCCGTACGGTAATTATTGCCGTATTTCTGTTTCATAATGTTGTCAATTTCTCTGTCCGATATGCTCTGTTCCCTTTCTTTCTGCATCTCGTCCATTTTTTTCAGGTTTTCCTGAACGATTGCGTCATTTTCTTTTTCATTTTTTCTTTCTTCGGTAGCCTGAGCCGTAAATTCGTCAGCCTTTTGGTCGGAAGAGCCTGCCTGTCTCATTACCGCGTCTTTTTCGGCACCGTCAGCCATGCTCTGGGCTTTTTGCCGCAAAGCGGTTGCTTTGTCTTTTTCCTCTTTTGCCTGAGCTTCAAAATTGCGGGCGCGTTGAGCCGCTGCGTCACGGTTGGCCGTCGCCTGTCCGCACCGCTCGGACACTTGTTTGTAAATTTCGGAATTGTTGGCAAGATCCAATCCTGCGGCCTGTTTGCGGTTGAACTGGTCAATCTGCCGCTCTCTTGCCGCTTCCGGACTTGTCGGCGCAGTTCCTTCCGCTCCGGCCTGATTCGGTTTGGCCGTATTAGCAGCCGTTACCGGTTTAGCCGGTGTTGTCGGCCGCGGTGCGGCATTTTCGACTCTTTCGGCCTGACGGGACTGCTCGGCCGTTACCGGAGAAGCACCGCCTGACGAAGAAGAGAAGGGAGCCGGCGCCGGAGCGTCCGAACCGCGAAGCCGGGATACGGGAGCACTGCTCTTGCCGCCGCCTGACCGTCCGAAACTGAAAACTTTTCCCAAAGCTGAAACGGCTTTGTCTCGAGCCTGCCGTAGCTTCGGCGTAACACCGGTGGCATTGCCGACCAGTTTTGTCCCTTGCCATGCCGTTTTGCCGGCTCCGAGTGTTGCCGCTTTGGCAACGTTATAACCCATGCCGCCGATTTCTGGAGCAATCGAGCTGCCGCCACCGCCGCCGGCCATGCTTCCGGCCAATTCGGTTGCCTGACTGGTCAGCTTAAATCCGAAAATACAGCTGGCGATCAGAATGAGGAAGCCTGCAAAACCGATGTCCAGCAGATTTTTAAGAGTGGTAACTTCATTTGAATTTAATGCATTGACAACCGCCTTCATACCACCCGAAACGCCGGACATTGATTCGCTCATTAATTGAATGTTAATGCTGACGACGAGCCCCATGAATACATAAGTAAAGAAAGTATTCATAAACATCGTAAAGCCTTGCGTCGTGTATTTGGAAGTAACTTTGAACGGCCAGCTGGCAATCAGAAACGGCATCAAGGCGCCGACAATCCCTAACCGTACGGTTGCGTCAACCAGATAAAAGGCAAAAGCCAGCGACAGCAACCATGCGAAGACCCAAATGATTAAACCTTCAAAAATCATGGAAAGATCAGGGAATTTAAAACTTGTAACAGTCGTCAGAGCGCCCATGTCAATAGCACCGGCATTCCGGGCAACGCACATCAGCGAGGAACCGATTGCCTGCGGAACGGCCAGTTCGGCCTGAACCGCTTTGATGAAACATTCCAACTGTGTATACAGATACCCTGGCAACAGCCCGCTGCTCAGACCGCTTAATTCTGACGAAGTGTCACAAGCCTGAAGATAAGAGTTTTCTCCTGCCGAAAGCAGAGTCATGCCAAATTCCATACCTGCTTTCAATAATGGTCCCAATACATAACCGTAAATGGCAGTTGCATCTCTCAACAGCAAAAAGGCGACCAAAACTTTAAAAGCCTGTGTCAAAAGCTCGGTAATGTATTTCGGCGCATCCATTTTGGTAAAGGAAGAAACTTTGCCAAGCAAAGAAAAGGCAACCCACAAGGCAAATCCAACCAAAAGCACGTTGGCAAAGGCTTTGGATAATGCGGCATAAGAACCGCTGGTCATTCTCTGCGCCGCATTAAAGATTTTCAGAAACAGCGGGCAAAAAATACAACTCCGGCCTTCAGCCAGTTTCATTGGCAGCGGAATACAGCCGCGTGTAACGCCGTTGATTGATTTTGCCGTTTCTCCATCATACTGAAAATATAGTTTTGAACCGTCAGAACCGGTATATACATAAATAGCAGCTTCTGCAACGTCTAGAACTTCATCAGCTTCATCACAGGCTTTGTTTTTTGCTTCTTTGAGTTGTTTCAATTCTTCTTGCAGACGTCTTTTTTCTTCTGTATATTTATTGTATGCCTCAGGATCGTTAATTTTTGTCGTTGCGGTCATGACAAAACCAGTAACTGATGTACCAACAGCACTTGTCGTGACAGTTCTGTTTATTTTTACATCAATGTCAGATATTTCTTTTTCTTTGTCTTCAACTTTCTTTTTGGCATCGGCACAGTTTTGTTTGACTTGGTCAATAACGTCCTGATCTTTCTTGTCGCCGAGTTTTGTGGCTCCGACAAAAGTTTCGACTTTTTTCTCGGTTGCGGCATTGGCTCCTTCTGTCGCAAAAGCCTCACCTGCAGCTGACATAAACAGAAGCCCGATAAACAGGCCGAATACATATTTCCAACTACATTTTGTCATCGTCGTCTTCCTTATGCCAAGGATTGCCAAGTACCTTAAAAGCAGCCAGCAAAACCGCAATTACCAAAACGAGTGAACCCCAGAAAGCGTACTTTGTGGTAAACCAGCCGAAAAAATCAATATAATAAGCAAGGGCAATTGCCAGAATTATTCCTATATTAATCAGTACGGCTCTCATCGGTTCCTCATTTTAAAGCTATTCCATGCTATTTAGATTGTAGCATATAAAAGTAAAATATTTTGTTACAGTTTTTTGATTTTTTTGATTTAGTTGAATTTCCCTTTGGTCAGAAATTTTACGCAGGCTTTAACGACTTTGTCGTTGTTAAAGACGTTGTAGTTGACGTTGCTGACATGAATAATCTCCTTTGCACCCTCCAAATCGGATTCGCCCGGTGTCGGCAGAGATTTTTTTAACGATTCCGAAAGTATGTTGGTCAGATTCTTGCCCGGAAAGTCCGTTGCAATGATACCAAACTCGGTTCCTTTGGGAAAGTTTGGAATGAAAATCATGTTGTTCGGCGAAACTTCTTTCAAAATCGGGCCTAGCAACCATCTGAAAAAACTGTATTTTTCAAGTTTGGCAAAGAGCTTGCTGCCTTGATTCGGCGGACAAACCTGCACAATGCGCCGGATTTTGAGCTTTGTCTGCCAAGGCGATTCGAGAGCCATCAGTTTACGCAGCACAATTCCGCCGACGCCTTTGGTTACAAAGGAGACTTCCTGCACGTCTTCAAGATGGTTTAACAGAAAATCCAACTGCCGGACGTGTGAGTCGATTCGTTTGCGGGTTGACGGATAGTTTATTGCCGCTGCCATCATACCTTCTTTTAATACGGCGCGCCATAAGGGTTTGAAAATGTTTTTGCTGTCGCCCAGACCGTGCAGCATAATTACCATATGTCCGCGCTGTCGCGATATTTCATAGATTTCAATATAGTCAAGAAAAGCCCGGCGGCAGTTTTCGAAACCGCCGCTGTGACGCTGAATGTCCCACGGATCAAGAAGCCTGTATTCTTTGGTGCGGTAATTTCGCTGGATTCGCCATTTCTGATAAAAGAAAACGTCTTCCCAAAGCTGGCTGCCGCCCATCGTGAAAAATTCAAACCGCATTTGATGCTCCCTTTATTAATAGCTTGAAGCATTCGGATTCGGAATTGCCGTAATCGTTACTTTGGCCTTGTCCGAACCGTCGGAAAGAATCAGAATCTGCACGGCGCGATTCTCCCGTACGTAAGTCATATGGCTGATATCAGCCCGAACCGTTGCAATTTCTTTCCATTTCAGTTTGGGCATCTCCGACATATAGAAGTCAAAAACGCTGCTTGCGTTATACGGAGTCGTAAATACCAGGCTGCCGATCCAGTTGTCGCCGGTGCCCAAAGCCTTTGTTTCTTCCAGATCTATATAGGACTGGTCAGGAAAAGGAACGTCCGGAAAATGGGCAAAAGCCGGCGGAATCGCCGAACCGTCAACCCCGGTCAAAACCGGCTTCTCCGAAGCGCAGGCCGAAAGTATTAAGACTAAAGCTATAACTAAAATGTTGTTTTTTAACATAATTGCTACCTTGTATCAAAATTACAGTTCGTGTATTGTAAGTATTGTATCGCACATAAGGTTAAAAAAATGGAAATAACGGGGCGTATTTCCACATGCGAAAATTCCACATAAATTTCTTCATACAATCAATGGGTTAGAAAAAATGTGAAAAAAAATCAAATTTTTTTAATTTTTTGTGTTGACATATGACGGCGACTGTCATATAAACCTGCTCACCGGCTGCGAGTTAGCCAAGTGCAAAATCGCCCGGTAGTTATAGAAGAGAGTAAATAAGTGGATAAGAGGATACGCAGACGGCGGGTATTTGGCAACAAATAAATAAAGTCTAGTGTATCTGAAAAAAAAGGAACCAAGAAAATTCTTTTATGAGTAAGTAATTAGACGGGATTGAAGAATCATTTTAAGATGAGAGTTTGATCCTGGCTCAGAACGAACGCTGGCGGCAGGCTTAACACATGCA
>ENA-OYYH01000941-OYYH01000941.1-human-gut-metagenome-genome-assembly--contig:-NODE-941-length-12918-cov-6.262380_pt1 | contig 12918 bp, 9 predicted proteins | sample MGYA00243245_ERZ653439 | MGnify/ENA primary metagenome ERZ653439 (study PRJEB26926, sample SAMN06165028) | human gut metagenome | biome: ENVO:00009003; feature: ENVO:2100002; material: ENVO:00002003... | reverse complement strand
TTAATTTAAAGAAAGGAACACTGTTATTATGATTCTTTCCTGTAATAATATAAGTAAATCTTTTGGAACAGATGTTATTATCAAATCCTGTTCTTTTAATATTGAAGACCACGAAAAAGCAGCTATCGTTGGTATCAACGGTGCTGGAAAGTCTACTCTTTTAAAGATTATAACCGGAATTGAACCTGCTGACACAGGACTTGTAACGTTAGCTAAGGACAAGACTTTAGGTTATCTTTCACAGCAGCAAAATCTTAATTCAGACAACACCATTTATGATGAGCTTTTATCTGTGAAGCAATATATCCTTGATATGGAAGCACAGCTAAGAAGTATTGAGAACCAGATGAAATCAGCAGATGATACAGCTCTTGAAACACTTATGAAGAAATATTCAGACCTTAACCACGAGTTTGAATTAAACAACGGTTACGCTTACAAAAGCGAGATAACTGGTGTTCTTAAAGGCCTTGGCTTTGCAGAAGAAGATTTAACACTTAATGTTAATACTTTATCAGGCGGACAAAAGACACGGGTTGCACTTGGCAGGCTTTTATTATCAAAGCCTGATATTATACTTCTTGACGAGCCTACCAACCACCTTGATATGGAGTCTATAAGCTGGCTGGAGAACTATCTGCTTAACTACAGTGGTGCTGTACTTATAGTTGCCCACGACAGATATTTCCTTGACAAGATAGTAAGCAAGATTATCGAGTTAGACAATGGCAATGCAACTGTATTCTCAGGCAACTATACTGATTACGCTTCAAAGAAAGCTATCCTGCGCAATATGCAGCTAAAGGAATATCTTAACCAGCAGCGTGAAATCAAACATCAGGAGGAGGTTATAACAAAGCTTAAGCAGTTCAACCGTGAGAAATCTATTAAAAGAGCTGAAAGCCGTGAAAAAATGCTTAACAAGATGGAATTTGTCGATAAGCCTGAAATTTTAAACGACAAAATGGATATTAAGCTTGAACCTAATGTAATAAGCGGTAATGATGTCCTTACTGTAGACAACCTTACTAAAGGTTTTGACGGAACTGTTCTTTTTGATAACATATGCTTCCAGATTAAACGTGGTGAACGCGTAGCACTTATCGGAAGTAACGGAACAGGCAAGACAACAATATTAAAATTAATTAATGGAATTATACCTGCCGATTCAGGCTCGATATATCTTGGTGCTAAAGTAAATATTGGTTATTATGATCAGGAACACCACGTTCTTGACCCTGACAAGACTATTTTTGATGAAATCAGGGATGCTTACCCAGACCTTAATAATACACAGATAAGAAATACACTTGCAGCATTTTTATTCACCAATGAAGATGTATTTAAGTATATAAAAGACTTAAGCGGTGGCGAGCGCGGACGTGTATCATTAGCCAAACTTATGCTCTCTAATGCCAACTTCCTTATATTAGATGAGCCTACTAACCACCTTGATATCACTTCAAAGGAAATTCTTGAAAATGCACTTAATAGTTACACAGGTACTGTCCTGTTCGTATCACACGACAGATACTTTATTAATTCTACTGCAACAAGAATTATTGAGCTTGCCAATAAAACAGTTGTTAATTATATTGGTAATTATGACTATTATCTTGAAAAAAAGGATATACTAGGAGCAAAACCAATAACCAATAACACTTCTAAATCCAGCAGTTCAGCCATTTCAAAGCTTAACTGGCAGGAAGAAAAGGTAAAGCAGGCACAGCAAAAGAAGATTAAAAACGAAATCAAGCGTACTGAAGAACGTATGGCTTTAATTGAGGCTAAGATTGAGGAACTTGATAATATGTACGCCGACCCTGCCATAAGCAGTGATACTGCCAAACTTATGGAAATACACACCAGGAAGGAAGCTCTTAGCAAAGAGCTTGATGAGCTATATGATAAATGGGGAGAATTAACATTATAATTCCAATACCAAAAACAGCGAAAAATGCCGAAATAAGGCAATTCTTAAGCGTTTTTTATTGACAAAATTACCTATATGGAGTATAAATAACCTATACTTATTATTACTTATTTCATTTAAGGAGGATGTAGTTTATTATGAATAAGACAGAGTTAGTTGCTGCAATCGCAGAGAAGGCTGAACTTTCAAAGAAGGATGCTGAGAAGGCTTTAAAGGCTTTCACAGAAACTGTTGCTGAACAGTTAAAGAATGGTGACAAGATTCAGTTAGTTGGTTTCGGTACTTTCGAAGTTGCTGAAAGAGCTGCTAGAACAGGTCAGAATCCTCAGACAGGTAAGGCTATTGAAATTCCTGCTTCTAAGGCACCTAAGTTTAAGGCTGGTAAGGCTTTAAAGGATACTGTTAACTCAGCTAAATAATTAATATTCGATAGTGGATATTGCGACTGTCACTTAGGTGACAGTCTTTTTTATATGTATTTATAGATACATATAAATATTATCAATGAAATTCAGAAAACGGAGACACACTATGGAAATAGAACGTAAATTCTTAGTTGCACAATTGCCAGATAATCTGGACAATTATAATTGCAGATATATTGAACAGGGTTATCTTTCAACTAAACCTGTAGTCAGGGTAAGACGTGATAATGATGATTATTATCTTACTTACAAAGGCAGTGGTATGATGGCACGTGAAGAATACAATCTTCCACTCACCAAAGACTCGTATGAACATTTGATTAAAAAAGCTGACGGTAATATAATAACCAAAAAGCGTTATGAAATTCCAGATGGTAACGGATACACTATTGAACTTGACATATTTGAAGGAGCATTCAACAGCACTGTTATTGCAGAAGTTGAATTTAACACTATAGAAGAAGCTGACAATTACATTATGCCAGAGTTTTTTACAGAAGATGTAACTAATAACCCTGAATATCACAACAGCAATATGAGTAAAAAGAAGTTCGACTAACGTGAACACTCTAAGAAAAGAGGATAACCTGATGAAAAAACTCTCTGATATATTAGATATAAGTCCTGATATTACTCTTGAAACACTTCAAAGAGCAAGAATGGCAGCCTTAACACTTATCAAATGGCTTCTCTGCTCTTTATTTACAGGAAGCTTTATAGGACTTATCGGAGCATTATTTTATAAAGCTTTACAATATGTAACAAGCTTTCGGATCCAACACCCTTACACTTTATTCTTTCTTCCTGCTGCCGGTATAATAATCGTTCTTATGTACCATTTTACGCACGAAGACAAGAATACAGGAACTAATCTTGTAATAACAGCAATCCAGTCCAATGCAGAAGTTCCTGTCCGTGTTGCTCCTCTTATTATAATATCAACACTGCTTACACATCTTTGCGGTGGTTCAGCAGGACGAGAAGGTGCAGCCCTGCAGGTTGGCGGCTCCTTAGGCAATTTTATCGCCAAAATATTACATTTTGACGACAAAGATACAAGAATTATGATTATGTGCGGAATGAGTGCCTGTTTCTCTGCTCTTTTCGGAACTCCTATAGCCGCAGCCATATTTTCTATGGAGGTTATAAGTGTGGGGGTTATGTATTACGCCGCACTTGTTCCCTGTATTATATCCGCACTTATTGCTTCCGGCGTAGCTGGGTTATTCAATATAACACCAACTATGTTTATAATAAGCGAAATATGTGAACTAAGCATATCTACCGGAATAAGATTTATGATAATGTCAGTAATATTTGCCCTCGCAAGCATTGTATTCTGTTATATGCTTCATTCATCATCCAAAATATATTCTGAATACTTAAGCAACCCATATATCCGTATTATAATAGCTGGTGTGCTTGTTATTATTTTAAGATATATAACCGGTACTACTGATTACCTTGGTGCTGGTGCTCCTATGATTGCTGCAAGCTTTATAACAAGCTGTTCGTGGTATGTCTTTATTTTAAAAATGCTGTTTACAGCCATTACATTAGGTGGTGGATTTAAAGGCGGTGAGATTGTCCCTACACTTTTTGTCGGTGCAACTCTTGGAAGCTTTTTGGCTCCTGTATTCGGACTTCCAATCGGCTTATGTGCCGCGTGCGGTATGGTAAGCGTATTCTGTGGCGTAACTAACTGCCCACTCACTTCTTTCATATTATCAATTGAAATGTTTGGTGCTGGTTCAATGAAATTCGTAATTATATGCGTAGCAATAAGTTATATGCTCTCTGGCTACTACAGTCTTTATAACAGCCAGAAGATTGTTTACTCTAAATACAAGACAGAATATATTAACAGACATTCACATTAATTATAATAAAAAAGGCAATTCATACAGAATTATCATATCTACCGATTTTTCTGCTAATGAATTGCCTTTTTACTGCTTTTACCGCTTTTACTGCTTTAACTATGCATCATTCTTATATATTTTATTTGTAGAAATTGTCCTCTGGAAGCTTTCCACCAACTGAAGCTGGATTTGCTTCGTAAAGAACATTTAAATATTTGCTTATTTTGTCTTTGGCATCACTGCCTGTTATTATTGTTATGTTGCATTTAGGTATTGCCTGCTTTGCAACTGCGGCTTTTGTTATACCATATTTTTCTACAAGTGTTAAAACCTCATCTACATTTGCATTAACATAATCTGCTGAAAGCTTATATTCCTCAAGGAACTTGTCAACCGCAGCCTTATGGTTATTGTAATATTCTGTATTGACAACTATTACACCTGTTACTACTGTACTTCCGTCCTTTGATACATTTTCCCATTCCTTAGTAACATCAAGAGCTATTCTTGCTTCCTTATTATTCATAAGAACTGTTGTAGCAAATGGCTGTGGAAGCATAGCTACAGTTTCTTCCTTCGCTGATGCCATAATAGCCGCAACCTCGGAAGCCTCTGACTTAAATTCAATGTGTACATCCTTATCAGGGTCAATTCCGTTGGTATTTAAAAGGTATCTTAATGTATATTCAGGTGTAGTTCCTTTACCTGTTGTGTATATTGTACGTCCTTTAAGGTCGCTTACATTAGTTACCTCGCCCTTATTATCAAGTATATATAACACGCCAAGTGTATTAATTCCTACAACAGATACCTTGCCATTACTCTTATTATAAAGTGTTGCCGCCGCATTACAAGGCATAGCTGCAATCTGGACATTGCCCTTTATAAGGTCTGCTGTAAATGCATCTGCTGCCGCCTCTATCTGAAATGTGTAATTGTTGGCTGTTTTATTATCCTCATTATCGCTCATAAGCTTAACCATTCCGATAGCTGTAGGTCCTTTAAGTGCAGCTACTTTTATGTCTTCGCTTACATACTCACTTGTACTTTCCTGTGTCGCATTATCTGACTTATGGCTGCTGTTACTGCCACAGGCTGTAAATATTACGCTGACCATTACAAGCATAAGAATAGCAGCTGTCAGTTTCCTCATTCTCTCTCTCATATTGTTTCCTTCCATTCCTTTATAATTATCTGTAATGACATTATTCCGTTAAATGTATTGATATCCGGATAATATATTATAGAAATTCTCATTCCTGCCCTTGGAATATCATCTATATTATTAATTCCAAACTGTACAGCAGGTACATAAGTTCCGTCCTCTGTTTCTAACTGGCATCTAAGAACATTTTTGTTCTTTCCAATAACTGAGGCTGTCTTTACATATAAGTTCCTATCTGCAAATACCGGCTTTTCATTACCCTTTCCGAATGGTTCAAGCAGCTTTAACTGGTTAACCAGCCGGATATTGGCATACGATACAGGCATTGGAACATCAATCCACATTTTAGGAATTAAATCCTCATCTGTAAGTATCGCATTATCATTCAGCATTTTTCTGAATATGTCAATATCAGATATTGCTAATGATAAACCAGCCGCCATAGGATGTCCACCATATTTAGTGAGAACATTTTTACATTTATTAATCTCTTCGTACATATTATAGCCTTCGATTGAACGTCCTGAGCCTTTTGCCCCGTCCTCAGCATTAGTAATAACAAATGTAGGCCTGTAATATCTTTCTTTAATTCTGCCTGCTATTATTCCAGCTATGCTCTCGTGGCAGTCCTTTAAATATATAACAAGCACTCTATCCTTAAGAAGACCAGTATTCTCTACTAATTCTATTGCCTTCTGCGTCTCCTGCTCTGTCATTGACTTTCTTTCATTATTAAGGGCTATAAGCTCTTTTGCCATATTATGTGCCTTTTCATTATCCTTGCAAAGCATAAGTTCAATTGCCTGTCTTGCTGTATCAAGACGTCCACTGGCGTTAAGACATGGTCCTATTACAAAGCCTATATGATATGAGCTTATATTATTAATATCAAGCTGGCACTCCTCTATAAGTGCCCTAAGCCCTGTATTTTTTGTATGTGCAATATGCTTAAGGCCATATTTAACTACTATTCTATTCTCGTCAATAAGGTCGACTATATCACCTACAGTGGCTATTGCCATAAATTCAATATAATCTTCAAGCTCTTTCTTATCAAGCCCTAATCTGTCATATAACAGGCTTATAAGCTTATATGCAACGCCTGCTCCACATAACAGCTTAAATGGATAATCACAATCTGCCTGTTTAGGGTTAATAACTGCATCTGCCGGAGGTACAATGTATACCTTTTTATCGTCCTTTATCTCAAATGGAACATCGTGGTGGTCGGTCACTATCATTGTAATTCCATTATCCTTTGCATACCTGACCTGATTATATGCAGCTATTCCATTATCACAGGTAACAATTGTATCAATCCCTTCATTGATTGCATTGTCTATTAAATGCTCATTAATTCCATAACCATCATTTATCCTATGCGGTACAACATAATCCACATCTGCTCCTGCCGCCTTTAAGCCGCAGAATAATATATAAATAGAACATATTCCATCAATATCATAATCTCCGATTATTCTTACAGGCTTATGTTCCTCTATTTTCTTAGTAATAATATCAACAAATTTATCGGCATCTTTCATACTATGAGGATTATGTATATCGTTAAGATTCCCATTAAGATACATATCTATATCTTTACTGCCGCATATATCCCTGTTTCTTATTATACGGGCAAGAACCTGATCTATTCCGTATTCAGAGGCTATCTGCTTAAAATCTGCTTTTTTGGCGTATACCATCCATTTGCTGTTCACGTTTGTTCTCCATTCTTATGGCAATATTGCTTGTATTAAAAATGGTGCATCGTTTGATGATGCACCATTTTACTGCTTTACAAAGCCATTATATTAATTATTTATTATACCTGAGCTCCGTCTTTACCTATGCTTTCTGCTTTTTTTCTTTTATTAACTGCTTCATCAATAACTCCTCTGTTCTTTCCACCAAGCATATACCAGAATGAACTTGTAAGGAATACTGATGAGTAGAAACCTACGATAATACCAACAATAAGTGGAAGTGAGAATTCCTTAACTGATGTTACACCGAGTATGTATAACATAACCAGCATAATAAGAGTTGTTATTGTTGTATTAATATTTCTTGTTAATGTACTTGTTATAGCTGAGTTAACAAGCTCTGTAATATTAGTCTTAGAGTTAGCACTCTTTAACATTTCCCTGATACGGTCAAATATAATGATTGTACCATTAATTGAGTAACCTACTATTGTAAGCATACAGGCAATAAATGTGTTACCTACTGGCACTCTGAATACTGCATAGAATGTAATAACTACTAATACATCCTGTAAAAGAGCCATAACAGCTGCAAGCGCGAATTTGATATCCCTGAATCTTGCAAAGATATATATAAGCATTGCTATTGTAGCAAGAATTACTGAAAGAATAGCATTCTTCTTCATAGTACTGCTGACAGATGAGCTGATTGTGTCTGTCTCAACTATTGAACCATCTTCAATAGGGAACTTAGCTGTTACAGCTTCCTCAACAGCTTCTCTTTGCTCAAGTGAAAGGTCTGTTGTCTTAAATGAAACCTTAGTTGAGTTCTGAACCTTCTGCTGTTGTACTTCTGTTATACCTGCAGCATCCCTGATTACAGGAATAATATCATTCTCTATCTCTGACTGTGAATATTCTTTGTCAAATGTAAAGCTTGTTGTTGAACCGCCAACAAATTCAAGGCTGAAATTAAGTGCTCTGTTACCAAGTGCACTCTGTACTCCCATTGTTATAAAACCAATAACAATAAGAACAATTGAAACCGTAATAGTCCATTTCTTAATTGAAAGAATATCATAAGTTCTTCTATGTGTTGTCTTTCCATACATCGATGGCTTAGTAAGACCAAAGTTATAAAGAAGCTTCATAATAACTTTAGTAATCACAAGTGCTGTAAATATTGAAACTATGTTACCTACTGCAAGAGTTGTTGCAAATCCCTTAACAGGACCAGTACCGAATATATAAAGTACAATAGCTGCAATAAGTGTTGTTACGTTACCATCAACGATAGCTGATGTAGCTTTGTCGTAACCTGCAAGAATAGAATTCTCAACACTCTTTCCTGCGGCTATCTCTTCCCTAATACGTGTATAGATAATAACATTGGCATCAACCGCCATACCAATGCCAAGTATGATACCGGCAATACCCGGAAGTGTTAATGTAAGATCATATACACTTACAAGGAATAATACTAATGTTGTGTATATAATAAGCGAAAGTGTTGCAACAACACCTGGTACTCTGTATATAGCAATCATAAATACACATAACAATGCAAAACCAATAGCTGCTGCTATAAGACTTGTATGAATTGCATCGTGTCCTAACTGTGCACCTACGATATTAGAGCTTACTTCATTAAGTGTAAGAGGAATAGATCCAATTCTTATGTATGTAGCAAGATTATCTGCCGCATCAAATGTTTCCATACCTGTAATAGAAGCATTACCACCTGTTATAGCCTGATTAACTGTTGGATAACTTACAACCGAACCATCATATACTATGTATATTCTGCTTCCTATATTGTTAGCTGTTGCCTCAGCGAACTTATCTCCACCTTCATCTGTAAATGTAAGCGATACACCATATGGTGTGCTGTCTTTAGATGATGTATCTGTGTAAGCCTGTGCTGTCTTTACGTCAGAACCTGTAAGAAGTGGTGTGTAATCCTCTCCCTGTGACCACGCTGTATAACCTGTGTAATCAAGGAATTCAAGTGAACCTGGTGTTCCTAATTCTGTAAGAATTTCATTAGCATCTGTAACACCTGGAATTTCTACTGTAATTCTGTTCTCGCCCTCTTTGTAGACCTGAGATTCTGTACTTCTTCCCTCGATACGTTTCTCAAGCTTATATATAGTATCTTCTATATCCTGGGAACTTGGGTTATCTTCTTTAATCTCATAAGTAATACTGACACCACCTGCAAGGTCAAGACCTAAGTTGATGTCCTTAGCACTGCCATAGCCTTTGCCGTTCATTCCGAATATAGCTGTAAGCGAAAGTCCTACAAGCAATACAAGAATAATAATGCTATAGCTTATCTTCTTAGTTAAATTGTACTTCATTTTACTATTAATACTCCCTTCAACATTCCTTTTAATCTTCTGCCATCGCAGCTCTTATCATAATTGCACATTCAATTCTCTTCTTCTGCATCTCACAGCCAACATCATATGCATCATTGATGTTACCATGGAAGTTGTAAGAATTAGCGGCACACCCACCACTACAGTAGAACTTGGCAAAACAGTTCTTACACTTTTCTTTTGAATATACATTACAACTCTTGAATTCATCTCTTATATCATTACGGGTTATGCCTTCATCAACATTACCCATAAGGAAATCTTCATTACCTACGAACTGATGACATGGATAGAAATCACCCCAAGGAGTAACAGCAAGGTACTCACATCCTGAGCCACAGCCTGATAATCTCTTAGCCACGCAAGGACCACCGTTAAGATCAATCATAAAGTGGAAGAAATTAAACCCATTGCCTGCTTTCTTTCTCTTAATAATTTCCTTGGCAAGCTTATCATACTGCTCAAATATAACTGGAAGGTCTTCTTCTCTTATCGCATAAGAGTCTGTAGGCTGTGCAACAACCGGCTCTACCGAAATCTGCTCAAAACCTTCGTCTGCTAAGTGAAGAACATCTTCTGAAAAATCAAGATTGTTATGTGTAAATGTACCTCTGACATAATAATTCATCTGGTTACGGCTTTCAGCAACCTTTTTAAACTTAGGCATTATAATGTCATATGAACTTCCGTGGTTATTTCTTGTTGGTCGCATAAGATCATTAATCTCTTTACGTCCATCTATGCTTAATACGATATTGCTCATCTCTTTATTGGCAAAATCAAGTATCTCATCATTAAGAAGTATACCATTAGTTGTAAGTGTAAAACGGAATTTCTTATTGTGCTCTTCTTCAAGGCTTCTTCCATATTCTACAAGCTGCTTTACAACTTCAAAATTCATTGTTGGCTCACCACCAAAGAAGTCAACCTCAAGATTTCTTCTTGAGCCTGAATTAGCAACAAGGAAATCCAATGCCTTCTTACCAACTTCAAAGCTCATAAGAGCTCTTCTTCCGTGATACTCACCTTCTTCTGCAAAACAATATCTGCAGGCAAGGTTACAGTCGTGTGCAATATGAAGGCATAGAGCTTTAACAACTGTAGGTCTGTCCTTAAATGAATCTATATATGGCTCATATATATCTTCTGTGAAAAGCTGTCCTTCTTCTTTTAATTCTTCTATCTCCTGACAGGCTTCCCTGATATCTTCTTCCTTATATTTATCTTTAAGCTTATCTGCTATCTCATCAACACTTGAATTCTCATAAAGTGCGATTATATCATATACTATATCATCAACAACGTGTACAGAACCACTATTTACGTCTAACACGATGTTATATCCATTATTCTTATACTGATGTATCATAATTATCCTCAATTTCTATTGGCTGTATACAGCCATTTATTCTTAATCACAGTTAACTAATATACCTGTAGCTATCAGACATACACTAACTATGAACTGTCTTAACAGAAATAAGAGAGTGTCTAAAATGCTTTAGCACTCTCTTACCCTTCACTAACCAATTAACTAATTATTAGTTATTCTTATTCTCACAGCTCTGGTTACCAACTGTGCAAGATGTCTTACAAGCTGACTGACATGATGTCTGGCATTCGCCACATCCACCGTGCTTCATTGTATCCTTTAATACGCGATTGCTGATTGTCTTAATATGCTTCACAACAATACCTCCTTTTTGTTCATAACTATTAGAAGTATAACATATAGCTATTACATTTTCAACAACTTTATATCAAGCCTAATGCTCTTAAAATAAATATCCAGCCTGTTAATGTTATGCTTGATAATACTGTCGTCAAAACAATTATGCTTGATGATAATACCTCATCATTATCCATACTCTTTGCCATAACATAGCTTGTAACTGTAGTAGGAGATGCAAGCATTATAAGAGCCGCCACAAGCTCCTGATTTCTAAAGCCAAGAAATACTGCAACCGGAATAAACACTGCCGCAAGTCCTATAAGTTTAATAACTGTTGCTATAATAGTAGGCTTTATCTTCTTTAATGCTTTTCTCCCCTCAAAACCTGCACCAATGCATATTAAAGCTATAGGTGTTGCTGTCTGTGCAAGGCTTTCTATAGTCTTATTAATAATTGCAGGATACTTCATATTAAGCATTGATGATATAAAACCAAGAACTATACCTATAATAATTGGATTTTTTAATATATTAACAAATGCTTTTTTTATATTATTACCTCTTCCAGCCTTAACAGCTTCACTGCTGTCTGCCGGATGTGCCTTAAATGTAAGTACAACGACTGCAAATATATTAAATAACGGAACTGCTGCAACAATCATAAGCGGTGCCATTCCTGTATCTGAATACATATTCTGCACAAATGCCATTCCAAGAATTGCTGCACTGCTTCTGCACGAACCCTGCACAAACGCTCCCTTTTGTGTATCGTCTTTCATTAATATCTCAGTTGCTATCCACACTAATGAGAACATAAGTATTGTTACTATACTGCAATACAATACAAACTGCGGGTCAAATTTACCTTTAAAATCAGACTTTGACAAATCCCTGAACAGTAATGCTGGCAATGCCACCTTAAACACATATCTGTTAGCAACATTGGCAAAATGGTCATCAATAAGGCCTATCTGTTTAATAAACCACCCTATAATCATCACAAGAAATATAGGAACTGTTGCATTAATACTATATATAAAACTATCCATTATCAATCTCCTATCCACACCATTTTACTTATCAAGCACATACATATGATTAAGAGGTCCACTTCCCTTACCTATGTTAAGTCCAGCCTTAAGAGCACCTGTTATGTATTCCTTCGCCCTTGCAACCGACTCCTTAACACTATACCCTTCTGCTATATTACATGCAATAGCAGATGACAGCGTACAGCCTGTTCCGTGTGTATTAGGATTATCTACTCTTTCTGCCTCAAACCAGCTTGTTCCAATCTCTGTATACAGATAATCATTAGCACAATTAATGGAATGTCCGCCTTTTACAAGAACTGCCGGTCCTTCATCATTAATATTTATCTTTTTATAGATGATTTCTGCCGCTTTTTCCATATCATATCTGTCATTAATAGTTATGCCTGACAGACTTTCAGCTTCTGGAATATTAGGTGTTATAACTGTTGCAAGCGGCATAAGCTTCTTAATAAGCACTTCCTCTGCTTCTTTAGTGATGAGCTTCTTACCACTTGTTGACACCATAACCGGATCTAACACAATATTAACCGCTTTGTATTTTCTTAATTCTTCTGCTATCTCCTCTACTATGTATGGTTCAGACACCATTCCAATCTTTACCGCATCTGGTCTTATATCCTCAAATACCGCATCTATCTGGCTTGCTGTAAAGCCTTTCTTACAATTCATTATTCCTGTCTCTTATACACATCTGACGCTGCCGACGAAGGCTTAGGTGTAGA
>ENA-OYYH01000928-OYYH01000928.1-human-gut-metagenome-genome-assembly--contig:-NODE-928-length-13050-cov-5.972528_pt1 | contig 13050 bp, 8 predicted proteins | sample MGYA00243245_ERZ653439 | MGnify/ENA primary metagenome ERZ653439 (study PRJEB26926, sample SAMN06165028) | human gut metagenome | biome: ENVO:00009003; feature: ENVO:2100002; material: ENVO:00002003... | reverse complement strand
ATACGAGATTACTACGCGTCTCGTGGGGCTCGGAGATGTGTATAAGAGACAGATATCATGTAAACTATATAAAAAGCAATAAAACGATATATGGCAAATGTATAAGATGTTATTATCAAAATACTTTATAAAGATGCGACGTCGTAAATATTATTATTTTATTTTTGGAGAGGAGTATTTTATGAGAAGGTTAAAACAGCTTGTGGCTATGATACTTGTAGTTTGTATGTTGATCACTCTGTGTCCATCAGACGTTAGCGCTAGAACATCAAAAGCTGCGGTAAAGTCTGTAACTGTGACAAATCTTGTCACAAATAAACTTGTACTAAAAAAGGGTACAAAGTTTCGGGTGAAACCTAGAGTTGTAGTTACAGGTAAGATCAGCAAAAAAGTAACATATGTATCATCAAATAAGAAGATAGTTACAGTAGATAACAAGGGTGTTGTCAAAGCGGTAAAATCAGGAAAAGCGGTTGTAGCAGTGAAGAGTGCTGCAAACCCAAAGGTAATGTATAGGTTTAATGTTTATGTTGGGGTTCCTACGAAGACTGTTAAATTGTCTGCAAAGGCTGTGAACATGTTTAAAGGAACCAGCAGGACGTTAAAAGCTTCAATTGCTCCAAAGAATGCCACATATAAGAGAATTCAGTGGTCATCATCAGATAAAAGAATAGCAACAGTTTCCTCGAAAGGTGTTGTAAAAGCAGTTAAGGTTGGAAGAGTATATATAACTGCGAAGGCTATGGATGGAAGTGGCAAATATGCAAGATGTAAGATTACAGTAAAACAGCCAGTTACTTCTATCAAGCTTTCAGCGGCAACACTCACTATCACAGAGGGAAGCAGTAAAACTCTTACAGCTACTGTCGCTCCTGCATCGGCAACCAACAAGACGTTAAGTTGGACATCGAGCAATAAAAAGATTGCAACGGTTTCTGCAAAAGGCGTTGTGAAGGCTATAGCACCAGGTACAGCTACAATCACAGCAAAAGCTGCTGACGGTTCAGGAAAGAAAGCAACATGTAAAGTGACTGTAAATAAGAAGGTGACTGTAGAAAATAAATACGAGTCGCAGGGGTATAAACTTTTATGGCATGATGAATTTGACGGAACAGAGCTCAACCGTGATATTTGGAATGTTGAACTCCATGAGCCTGGCTGGGTCAATAATGAGCTTCAGTCATATGTTGATTCTGAAGATAATATAAAAGTCAAGAATGGCACACTTATTATAAGCTCAAAGAAAAAAGTGAATGAGGATGGTTCTATATCATATACATCGGGAAGAGTAAACACACAGAATAAGCAGGATTTCAAGTATGGCAGAGTACAGTTCAGAGCAAAGGTACCTACAGGTAAGGGCTATCTTCCTGCAGCATGGATGATGCCTACAAATGAGAGTCTGTATGGACAGTGGCCTAGATGTGGTGAGATAGATGTGATGGAGGTTCTTGGAGACAATACATATACAACCTATGGAACGATTCACTATGGCAATCCGCATTCAGAGTCACAGGGAAAATATACACTTTCAAATGGAAAGTCATTTGCGGACAGCTATCATGTATTTACATGCGACTGGGAGCCTGGAAAAATTACGTGGTATGTAGATGGAGTTAAGATGCATGAGGAAAATGACTGGTATTCTACAACTGCCGGAAAAGGTACAGTTACTTATCCGGCACCGTTTGATCAGCCATTCTATGTAATACTCAATCTTGCAGTTGGCGGCAATTGGCCAGGAAATCCGGATGCAGATGCAGATTATATTAACAGTGAGAGCTTATATGTTGATTATGTGAGAGTATACCAGAAGGAGTCTTATGACGAAAATGTGACAAAGCCAGAGCGTGAAGTTATAATTCGTGATCCGGATGAAAATGGCAATTATGTAATAAATGGTGATTTTAGTGAGACCGAGGATCTGGGAGATGCAGAAAACTGGATTTTTATGGCGCAGAATGGCGGCGAAGGAACAGCGGTCATCGAGAACAATACAATCAACATAAATACAATTGATGCAGGAACGGTTGATTACAGCATACAGTTGGTACAGCCTGATATTCCTGTAGAAAAAGGTGCCACATACAAGCTTTCATTTGATGCGTGGGCGGATGAGGCGAGAACAGGCATAATTGATGTCTCAGCGCCAACCAGATCATGGGGAAGATATCTTAAGGATACAAAATTTGATATGACAACAGAGAAACAGACATTTGAGTATGAGTATACGATGACTGATTCATCTGATGACAAGGGAAGAATAGAATTCAACTTCGGCAATCAGGGAAGCGTGGCTGGTGTACATATTGCAAATGTAAAGCTGGTAAAGACAAATCAGACTGAGATAGTTGACAAGAAGACGATCCTCGCTGATGGAAACCTAGTTTACAATGGAGAATTTCAGGAAGGAACAGGAAGACTTGGATATTGGACAGTCAGCAACAATTGCGGTGCTGAGTATAAGGTGACAGGTCTGTCTGACGGAAGAAGATTTTCATACAAGTCATTGGATGAGAGTATAGATGGCAACTTCGTATTATCACAGGATGAGCTTGCGTATGCCCAAAATACAAAGTATGTACTTAAATTTGATGCTGAGACTGCAACTGAGGGAAAGAATATAATTATCACTACAGGAGATTCAAAGTTTGCTGTAACTCTGGATAAAGGAATTAAGAATTATGTTTACAAGTTTGAGACCGGAGAAGAAGTGACTGACAGTTCAATCAGCATTGATTTTGGTAACAGCGGGGAAGTTCTGTTAGACAATGTGAAGATAATGCAGGATTCACTTCTTCTCAATGGGAACTTTTCAGCAGATTTTGCTGGATATGATGTGTATATAGACAGCAGTGCGGATGCAGAGTCTGTTGTGGACAGCCAGAAGGAGGACAATGCTGCTGACTTCACAATAAAGAATTCAGGTGACCAGAACTGGAAGATACAGCTCAAGCAGAATAATATCAAGCTTGAGAAAGGACAGTGGTACAAGCTTTCATTTGATATAAAGAGTTCTGTGTCGAGAACTGTTCAGTACGCGATACAGAGAGATGGAAGCACGCATAAGGATAGTACAGGTGCAGAGGACTGGACACCATATGTTCAGGAAACAGTAAAGCTTGATGCATACGATCAGGCTGATCAGAAATATATGACTGTTTCAAACACATTCCAGATGGCCTGTGACACAGACGAAGAGAGTATTTTCAATATTGCACTTGGCGCAGGCGGAGAAAATGGTTCGGCAATTACTGATCAGCATAGAATCTGTATTGACAATATTGTCCTTGAAAAGACTTCAGCTCCAGAGATAGATGTGCCTGTAGGCAAGAATCTTATCACAAATTCAGAATTTGAGATGAGTGAGGATGGTAGCCTTGCTGGTTGGGAAAATGCAGTAACTGCTCCTGGAGATGCCACATTTGAGGCTGGAGATGGAAAGATCACATACAGTGTTGAAAACGTGGGTGAGGCAGACTGGAACATCCAGCTTAAGCAGATGGGATTGTCTCTTGAGCAGGGCGAGTCATATACTCTTAAATGTACATTGGTTTCTGATGTTGATAGAGTTGTGAAGGTTGCTGTTATGACTCCTTCAGCCGGATATGCATGGCATGGCGGTGAAGATGTAGTTCTTACAGCTGGTGAGGCTAAGGATGTAACACTCACAATTACACCTAAGGAAGAAGTTTTCACAGATGGTATCACTGTTGATACAGGTGCCGGATTATTCTTCTCAATGGGATATGTTGAAGGATACACACTTGGAGCACATACAGTTTCTATATCAAATGTATCATTTGTAAAAAATTAAATTTGACCCCTAAAAATAATATATACCCTTAGGCAGCGGCGGATCGTCGCTGCCTTTTTCATTGTGGCCATAGCAGGATTTTGGTGAATTTTTAAATGATTTGACAGTCAGAATGGGTGTTTGTATGATATAATGAGCATTGCGACGGATGCGCTTGCGCAAGCCGTCATAATGCGAATGCCTGCATGGAGCCGGTAGGCGACATGTTAAAATAAAACATGATTTTCCCCAAATAATAATGAAAGGATAAAATGGTATATAAATTTATGAAAAAACTTATCTCATGGAACGTAAATGGAATAAGGGCATGCGCCGGTAAAGGCTTCATGGACTTTTTTAACAGCATAGATGCAGACATATTCTGTATACAGGAGTCCAAGATGCAGGAGGGACAGCTCACACTTGATATGCCAGGATATTATCAGTATTGGAACTATGCGGATAAGAAGGGATATTCAGGTACGGCTATTTTCACAAAAGAGAAACCTTTGAGTGAAACAAAAGGTATAGGCATAGATGAACACGACCATGAGGGTCGTGCCATAACACTTGAATATGAGAACTTCTACATGGTGACTGTATATACACCAAATTCACAGAACGAGCTTGCAAGGCTTGATTACCGGATGAAGTGGGAGGATGATTTCAGAGCATATCTGAAAAAGCTTGAGGAGAATAAGCCTGTTATAGTGTGCGGCGATATGAACGTGGCTCACAATGAGATAGATCTGAAAAATCCAAAGACAAACAGGAAGAATGCGGGATTTACTGATGAGGAAAGAGAGAAGATGACGGTGCTTCTAGATGATGGCTTCATCGACACATTCAGATATTTCTATCCGGATCAGGGAAATATCTACTCATGGTGGTCGTACAGATTCAAGGCAAGGGAGAAGAATGCAGGTTGGCGTATCGACTATTTTCTCACATCTGAGAGTTTGAAGGACAAGCTTGTCGATGCTAAGATACACACTGATATCATGGGATCTGATCACTGCCCGGTTGAACTGGATATTGACCTGTGATTTGAGTTGGATTTGAACTTGAAAAATAGGCATTATATAAGTATAATCTCAAATGAGTGAATTATGATTAAGAGGCATTTAGCCGGAATAAATAAAAAGGAGAAAAATTATGAGTAAGAAACCAGTAGTTTTAATGGTCCTCGACGGATATGGTCTCAGTGACAAGACAGAGGGCAATGCAGTAGCACTTGCAAAGACACCTGTTATGGACAAACTTATGGCTACAGCACCATTTGTGCAGGGCGCAGCTTCAGGACTTCCTGTAGGACTTCCAGACGGTCAGATGGGCAATTCAGAGGTAGGTCATATGAATATCGGCGCAGGCCGTATCATATATCAGGAGCTTACAAGAATCACAAAGGCAATCGCTGATGGAGATTTTTTTGAGAACGAGGAGATGCTTGCTGCAATAGAAAACTGCAAGAAGAACAATTCAGATCTTCATCTCTGGGGACTTCTCTCAGATGGTGGTGTTCACAGCCACAATACACACCTTTATGCGATCCTTGAGCTCTGCAAGAAGCAGAACTTTGAGAACGTATACGTTCATCCATTCTTCGATGGAAGAGATACACCGCCTGCATCAGGTAAGGGATACCTTGAGGAGCTTATCGCAAAGATGAAGGAGATTGGTGTAGGTAAGGTTGCATCTATGTCAGGCCGTTACTACGCAATGGACAGAGATAACAGATGGGACAGAGTAGAGCTTGCATACAAGTCACTTGTAACAGGTGAGGGCGTTCAGGCTGAGGACCCGGTTGCAGCTATGCAGGAGTCATATGACAAGGAAGTATATGATGAGTTCGTTCTTCCTACAGTAATCACAGAGAATGGTAAGCCTGTATCACTTGTTAAGCCAAATGATTCAGTTATATTCTTTAACTTCAGACCAGACAGAGCCCGCGAGATCACCAGAGCATTCTGCTGTGATGATTTTGATGGATTTGAGAGAGCAAATGGCCGCATGCCACTCACATATGTATGTTTCAAGGACTACGACGAGTCAATACCTAACAAGCTTGTAGCATTCAAGAAGGAAGAGATTGACAACACATTCGGTGAGTACCTTGCAGCTAAGGGCCTCAAGCAGCTCAGACTTGCTGAGACAGAGAAGTATGCTCATGTAACGTTCTTCTTCAACGGCGGTGTTGAGGAGCCTAACAAGAACGAGGACAGAATCCTTGTAAAGTCACCTGCTGTAGCAACATATGACCTCCAGCCAGAGATGAGTGCTCCAGAGGTAAGCGAGAAGCTCAATGCAGCTATCCTTGGTGGCGAGTATGATGTGATCATCATCAACTTTGCAAACCCTGATATGGTTGGTCATACAGGTATTATCCCAGCAGCTATCCAGGCTGTAGAGACAGTTGACAAGTGCGTTGGCGCTGCTGTAGAGGCAATTGATAAGGTTGATGGTGTTCTCTTTATCTGTGCTGATCATGGTAACGCAGAGCAGATGATCAACTATGAGACCGGTGCTCCACATACAGCTCATACAACTAACCCTGTACCATTTATCCTTTACAACTATGGTGAAGATGTAGAGCTTCGTGAGGGCGGATGTCTTGCAGATATCGCACCTACACTTCTTGAGGTTATGGGACTTCCTCAGCCTAAGGAGATGACAGGCAAGTCACTTATTGTAAGAAAGTAAAAAAAGATGATGTGCGATTAGCGATGACAGCAAATGTAGATATATGTCATATCAATTGCGCGAGAAACAATAAATAAAAGATACGGCACCGAATTATAATATAAGTTTGTTATGATTGGTGCTGTATTCAGTTGGAAGGATACATATGAAGAAGTTTTTGGAAGAGTTTAAGGAGTTTGCCCTTAAGGGAAATGTGATGAGTCTTGCAATCGGTGTTATCATTGGTGGAGCGTTCCAGTCATTGGTTACATCTTTTACAGACTGTTTCATCACACCAATAATCAACAGTATCGGTGGAGCAGAGATTGGTGGACATTTTCAGATATTCCATACAGGACAGTATATCGAGTATGGAGCGTTTATTTCAGCAGTTATCAACTTCATAATCATGGCATTTGTTATATTTGTCATCATGAAGGGGATCAATGCGATCATGGATCTTGGTAAGAAGAAAGAGGAGGCAGCTCCTCTCACAAGAAAGTGCCCATACTGTATGGGTGAGATAGATATCAAAGCAACAAAGTGTATGCATTGTACATCTGATGTACCTCCTGCCCAGGAGTAGATCAGGTCTGACCTGGATCAGCGCCGGCGTAGGGATACATACAGCATAAGAAAAGCGGCTGTGCCTTATGGTATGGCCGCTTTTCGTCAAAAAAGATTAGCAGATAAACAACAGAGTATATATAAAGGAGATAGAAAAACATGATAAAAGAGTGCCTTGAAAATGTGAGAAAGAATGTACCTCTGGTACACAATATAACAAACTATGTAACTGTAAATGATGTGGCAAATGTCATTCTGGCGTGCGGTGGAAGTCCTATCATGTCGGATGATGAGGGTGACGTGGAGGATATCACAAGTATATGTGGTGGTCTGAATATCAACATAGGAACACTTAACAAGAACACTATTCCATCAATGTACCTGGCAGGGAAGAAGGCAAATGAACTTGGACATGTTGTACTTCTCGATCCTGTTGGAGCAGGAGCAAGTAAGCTCAGAACTGATACGGCTGTTGGACTTATGAAGGAGATTAGATTTGATGTTATAAGGGGAAATATCTCTGAGATCAAAACTCTGGCATATGGTTCCGGCAGCACAAAGGGTGTTGATGCCGATGTGGCAGATGCGGTTACGGAGGATACGCTTGATAATGCAGTGGCATTTGTCAAGAAGCTATCTGCTGAAACGGGATCTATCATAGCTGTAACAGGCGCAATAGACCTTGTTGCGGACAGCGAGAAATGTTATGTAATCAGAAACGGCCGTCCTGAGATGGGTAAGATCACTGGAACAGGCTGCCAGCTCTCAGGAATGATGACAGCATATGTTGTGGCAAATCAGGACAACAAGCTTGAGGCTGCTGCAGTGGCTGTCATGGTCATGGGACTTGCTGGGGAGATCGGTTATTCCCATCTGCAGGCATTTGAGGGTAATTCAACATACAGGAACAGGATAATCGACGCCATATACAATATGGACGGGGATACACTTGAACAGGGCGCAAAGTTTGAAATCAGATAATTGACGGAAGTCTAATAATTGCCTGGATCTGCATCAGATCGGGATCAAAACATATAGGAAGGACAGATAGTATGATAAATTGCAGTGAGAAAGAGCTCTTGCTCTACGCAGTAACTGACAGACACTGGCTTGGTGAAGAGACTCTGTATGATCAGGTAAAGAAGGCACTTGACGGCGGTGCAACATTTGTACAGCTCAGGGAGAAGAAGCTCGACAGAGAAGACTTCCTCGCTGAGGCGAAGGAGATACAGAAGCTTTGTAAGGAATATGGAGTTCCATTTGTCATCAATGACGAGGTCAGCATAGCAAAAGATATAGATGCTGACGGTGTACACGTGGGACAGAGTGATATGGAGGCCATGGACGTCAGAAAGATACTCGGTCCTGACAAGATACTTGGAGTGTCTGCACAGACTGTCGAGCAGGCGATTATAGCGGAAAAGCACGGCGCAGATTATCTTGGTGTAGGAGCAGTGTTTACAACAGGTTCAAAGGATGACGCGGACGATGTGAGCCATGAAACTCTCAAGGCCATTTGTGAGGCGGTGTCCATACCGGTCATTGCCATAGGCGGCATAACAAAGGATAATGTGGCCGAGCTTGCGGGCTCCGGAATATGCGGTGTGGCAGTTATAAGTGCCATATTCGGACAGAAGGACATACAGAAGGCCACAGAGGAGCTCAAGTTTTCTGTAGAGAATATGCTTGATGCCTGACTAAATATATGATATAGAGGTGTACATGAAAAAAATAGTTATCAGTGATATAAAAGGTGCGATATTTGATATGGATGGGGTTCTGCTTGACTCTATGCCTATGTGGGATCATGCCGGAGAGATGTATCTGGCGGGGCAGGGGATAAAGGCAGAACCTGATCTTGAGAAGGTGCTTTTCACCATGACCATGATGAAGGGCGCAGAATATATGCAGGAACACTATGGACTTGAACTCAGCGCGAAGGAGATTATAGACGGTATCAATGAGACTGTGCGCGATTTCTATGCAAATAAAGTTGAGCCGAAGTCAGGTGTGCCTGAACTGCTGAGGTTCTTAAAGAGATATGATATCCCGGTCACTGTTGCAACATCTACAGACAGATGCCATGTTGAGGCAGCACTTGTACGGACAGGACTTATGAAGTATGTTGACAGGATATTTACATGTTCTGAGGTGGGCGTGGGCAAGGCAGCCTCACCTAAGATATATGAGATGGCGGCTGAGTTTATGGGAACTCCGGCTTCGGATACATTTGTATTCGAGGACGCATATCATGCGGCGGAGACAGCACAGAACGGAGGATTTGTTGTAGTCGGTCTCTATGACGAATCCAGCAGGGACAGACAGGGAGATCTTATAGCACATTGTGATCATTATTTTAAGAGTATGGATGACATGCTGTGCAGTATAAATTCTGACAGAAGCCGTCTTGTGCCGGTCCTCACCATAGCCGGAAGCGATTCCTCAGGTGGCGCAGGTGTACAGGCGGATCTCAAGACCATGCAGGCAAATGGCGTATTTGGTATGAGTGCGATCACAGCCCTCACGGCTCAGAATACCACAGGAGTGACTGCTATCATGAACGTTATCCCTGATGTACTTGGCGCCCAGATAGATGCGGTGTTTACCGATATACGGCCGAAAGCGGTCAAGATAGGAATGGTATCTGTTCCTGAACTTATTGATGTGATAGCTGACAGACTTGCCAGATACAATGCGGAGAATGTCGTGCTTGACCCTGTGATGGTGGCGACCAGTGGTGCTAAGCTTATAAGCGATGATGCGGTGGAGGTCATGACCGGTAAACTGTTCCCACTTGCAAAGCTCATAACGCCAAACATACCTGAGACTGAGGCGCTCACTGGTATATCGGTGAAGAGCGTAGCTGATATGGAGAATGCCGCCAGATGTATATACGGAAAGTATGGCTGCGCTGTCCTTGTAAAGGGTGGACACAGCATAAATGATGCAAATGATATGCTTTTTGACGGAGAGAATATCACCTGGTTTTCGGGTAAGCGTATTGATAATCCGAATACACATGGCACAGGATGTACGCTTTCAAGTGCGATCGCTTCAAATCTCGCAAAGGAATATGATGTAAGTGATTCAGTTAGAATGGCCAAACAATATATATCCGGTGCCCTGGCGGCCATGCTGGATCTGGGATCGGGCAGTGGACCGCTGAATCATGGTTTCGATATACGAAGTAGGTATATGTTATAAATCAGTATGTAAAAGTTAGAAATTCTTTCATTAAAAATTTTTAATCTATATAGTATTTTCACAGATTGTGTAGTATTATATTAAAACTAAATAATCTGGAGAAGAATATGATGGAGAAAGAACAGAGAAAACAGCTCGTTATTCAGATGCTTACAGCGGGCATTATCACATTCTGCCTGCTGTGGCTTCTGTTTTATATAAAAAAGTATGTGCCGTTCGGAGTACATTCACTCGCATCCAAGGATGCTGATTTTCATTATCTTGATTTTCTGGCATATCTGAAGGATGTATTTGACGGCAAAAATAATATAGATTATTCTTTCAGCAAATCTATAGGAGGGGCCTGCATAGGAGTATTCAGTTACTATCTTTCCAGCCCGTTCAATTTATTGCTGTTGTTATTCGACAAATCCCAGCTTGTATTGTTCGTACATGTGATCATAACGTTAAAGCTTGCCTGTGCGGCGGCGACATTTGCATTTTATCTCAACAGGAGATTTGAAGAGTGGAATGATGGTTCTGTGAAAAAACAGGCACTTATCATTTTTCTGGCGGTGAGCTATGCAGTGAGTCAGTATGGAATCGCCCAGGCATGTAATATAATGTGGCTTGACGGCTTCTATATGTTACCGCTCATAATGCTGGGCGTGTACAGAGTGGTTAACGGTGGCAGGCCTGTTATGCTTTCCGTATCAGTTGCATTGGCAGTTCTGTTCAACTGGTATATGGGCGGAATCAACTGTGTATTTGCCTGTTTCTGGTTTTTGTTTGAATTTGCATATTCAAGATTGTACAGTGGGGATACTAAGGCTGAGAAGACTGTCATAAAGGATTTTGCCGGAAAACTTGGACGGTTTATATATTCAATGCTGGCGGGAGTTCTGATCAGTGGGGTGTTGTTCCTTCCGACGATAGGTGCGATGCGTTACAGTGTAAGAGGAAGTCTTGATTTAGGCTCTCTGCTCGACATGTCATTTATCGGTGATGTTTCATCTGTGATAGACGGATATTCGCTTGGCGCACAGAGTCAGAAGGGAAGCGTGTCTCTGTACTGCGGATGTCTGGCGCTGATAGGATTTATTGGAATCTTCATCGGTAAGAAACACAATGTAAAGCAGAAGATATTAGCATTTGTCACGCTTGTGGTAATGCTGCTCATGTTTTACTGGAATCCATTGTGCATGGCATTTTCTCTGTTCAAAGAGGTTGGATCATATTGGTACAGATATTCACATGTTGGAATATTCTGCATATTATTCTTTGCCGCTGAATTTTTCCTCTCGGAGGATCTGAATGCTGTAAAATGGCGGGTTATCATTGCAAGTGCGATATTCAGTGCGGCTATGCTTGGTGTAAACTATCTGCATGGAGTCCAGGATAACAAACTTGTATGGCTGACCGATGCGCTTATTGTAGGGGTAGCCGTTTTGATAGCACTCATAAGCAGGCTTTCGAAAAACGTAGGAGCCGGAAGAGTGTTCGGGATTATATTTACGGTCATTCTGTGTGCAGTGCTGACTGTTGAGACAGGATACAGCGTGATGTTGCAAATGGACAATATCCATATCGACAACGGTGAGAGTTTTGTTGAGTATGAGACGGCTATGGAAGGCCTTATAAATGATCTGAAAGAATATGATTCCGATACATACAGGATCAGCCAGACCAGATCAAGGGCGACAAGATCACTCGAAAAAAAGAAAAACAATAATGGCAAAGATACGGATGATAATTTTAAATATAAGAACAATGTCAGAGCAAATTATGACGAGTCGTTTGGTTATGGGTATTGGGCGATAGGATCGTATGTGTCAACCGCTGACAGCACAGTGCTGAACTTCCTTGTGGACACGGGATACAGGAGCGAAGGCGATAACCTAAGTGTTGTCAACATGCCGGTGCTTGGAACTGATTCACTGCTGGGAGTCAGATACATCGTATCTGATTATGCTTTGGAGGGCATGGATAAAGTAGAGGATATTGCAGACAATGCAAATGGAGCCGGTGTATACGAGAACCCATACAGCCTGCCTATGGCATTTGTATATGATTCAGGCAAATATACAGCGGCAAAATATAACGGCAATCCGTTTGAATATCAAAATGAGCTCTACAGCGAGCTGCTCGGCAGAAAGGTTGAGATCTATAAGCCTTTAAAGTACGAGACGGTTGTAAGTAAAGCGAAGAAGCGTGTATACAAGATGGAGATCCCGGAAGGCAATTACATCGCTTATGGCAATATCCCATGGAACAGTCTGTTTAATGCAAAGCTGAATGTCAATGGAATATACAGGACCGGATATGCCAGATGGCTTTCGCCGTCAGTGTTCAATATTCCTGTAAATGAGGATCGTGATTACTACAAGGTTGTGCTTCACTCAAAGCAGAAGCTAGATCTGGATGATGGAGCAGAGCAGTTTTATGTTCTTGATCTGGATTTGCTGAAAAGCATAGCAGAGGAGCTTGAGAAATATACCCCTGATGTGATGGATATAGAAAATGGCAGCGCAGAAATTGTTGTAAATGCCAAGGAAGGACAGAGTTTATTCACATCTATTCCTTACTGTGATGGTTGGACAGTCAAAGTTAACGGCCAGAAGGTACAGCCGGATAAGGTGGTAGACAGCCTGTATTCTATAAGTCTTGTTGAGGGTGAGAATGTTGTTGAGATGAAATTCCATGTGAAATATGCAGGCGCAGGTATTGCCTGTTCGATAATAGGTATCGCAATGCTGGTATTTGCGGAGTTTTACAGAAAACGAAGAAAATAGTTATTGAATATATTATTTTGTTGTGTTATTATG
>ENA-OYYH01000921-OYYH01000921.1-human-gut-metagenome-genome-assembly--contig:-NODE-921-length-13073-cov-6.205485_pt1 | contig 13073 bp, 10 predicted proteins | sample MGYA00243245_ERZ653439 | MGnify/ENA primary metagenome ERZ653439 (study PRJEB26926, sample SAMN06165028) | human gut metagenome | biome: ENVO:00009003; feature: ENVO:2100002; material: ENVO:00002003... | reverse complement strand
GACAGGGCTCGGAGATGTGTATAAGAGACAGTACTCACATCACGGCGCTCATCTTTGTTAATCATGGCATATACCCCGTAGCGGACATATGAAAACAATGTTGAATCGAATGTTTTCTAAATTCCAAACTTGCAGGAACCGTATTTGGCGGAGGTGCAGATGCTGTTGGCGCAATACAGGGCAATCAGGCATTAAAAGAGGCTTATGGGATGGGAAAAAAGTTTAAGGGGATGTATATGCAGAAGTGCGGCTTGAGGGACGGATCACTGGTCCCGGTAACTGCATTGCTTGCGCATGGATTAACGGATTCTTCTTTAAAATATCATCTTCAAAATGCAAAAAATCATGGTGTGACACAAAAAGAGATTGCTGCAGTGATCACACATGCCGCATTCTATGCAGGTTGGCCAAAAGCATGGGCTGTTTTCAATCTTGCAAAGGAAGTGTGGGAAACAGGCGAAGGAGATTTGCCATACGAAGAGGAAGCGATGCGGGCGCATGCAAAAGAGATGGTATTTCCAATTGGTGCACCAAACGATGGCTTTGCACAGTATTTTTCCGGCAGAAGTTTTCTTGCACCGATTTCTACTTCTCAGGTTGGAATTTTCAATGTGACATTCGAACCTGGATGCAGTAAACTGGATTATGTAGCATAAGAGTGTATAGCGTGTCTGTAGTCTGATTTTTGCCATAAATAAGTACAGGATACACAGAGAATAGAAAAGAATGTGTATTCAGTTAAATAAGAAATAGATAGCTGGTATGAGAGAACAAGGAGTCTTTCATACCAGTTTTTTTGTGGAAAAAGGGATAGGTTGCACAGGATCTGCCAGGAGATTTCAGTAGGTTTGGTGAATAGCTTTCTCCCAGAAGTGTGGTATAGTCTTGTGCTTGGAACAGGAAAACTACACAGAAGGGAGACACCGATATGACAGCACAGCCAGATATCATCTGGAATGAGCAATGCTTGGGGATACGGATAGGAGAACAGGTTTGCACCTATCTGAAAAAGCATGATGCGGAATACCAGAGACTGCAAAATAAAATACTGGAACTTACAGAGAGGTATCCAGTAATAGAAACATTTATGGAGTCGAATCAGGCAATCAGTCTAACGACAGAAGAGCATAAGGCAGTGCATCAATATTTCCGACTGGAAAGCGAAAAGGAAATGATAGAAGAACAGTACCATTTTTATATGGGACAGGCTCAAATGATCTCCTATGGAGCAATGCTTGGAAAAATTAAAAAAGCAATATTGGGAAATGATGACGGTGACACAAAGAAACTGCTGGAGTTGCTGCTGGATACCTGGATTGATGAGGTTGAAGATCAGCTGAAAGAAAATACAGTGTACCAGGGAATGCTTGAAAAAATATCGAAATATGAAGAACAGGTTCAGACAATGGGATTATCAAAAGAAAAGCGAAAAACAATAGACAAATACGTTACTGAAGTTAGTGAGAGATGGATATTATATGCGGAATCTTTATATCAGGCTGGCATGCAGAAAATTCTGGAACTATTAAATTTGTAAAAAAGGGACGGATAAAATGGGGAAGCACGAAAGGAACTTCCCCATTTGTCACTTCTATTCATCTTTGCCATCAATGAGAAATATGTATGAAACCTGAAAGATTTCAGCAATGGCTTTTAATTCAAGATCAGTGACATAACGCTTGTTTGTTTCGATTCTGGTGATTACATTTTTATCCATATCGTAACCAGCTAACTGGAGTTTATAGGCAAGATCACGCTGAGACATATTGTGGGTCTTGCGAAGTTCAATCAATCGCTGGCTAATCAGATTCTTCTCACCAGACTGTGTCCTTGGCTTTGGCATCTTAAATCTCTTCCTCTCTGGTAAAAGGATGGCTTGTCTCACTTTTTGCACCATCTGTATTGATTTTAACGATTGGACAAGGTAGAATCGGTTGTAAAAGTGAGACAAGAACAGAAGAGGGAGAAATATATGGAGCAGGTAAAAATAGAACAGTTTGCATTTTTATATTTATGCAGCGAGCATGATAAAAGGCTATTATTTAAGAAAGAAAAAATGCAGTTAGCTGATTTCGACAGGTTGACTTATCTGATTTATCATCTTGGTTTTAAGGAATATCACATAAAAGTTTGGATGGAATTTGCAGGAGACTTTAAAAAAGAATGGGATTGTTTGGAAGCACTTCAGGAAACAGGTGGATGTGCTGTGAGCATAGAAAATACAGAATCAGAGTCCAGATTGCATGAAATGTGGATTAGGGATTTTTGCAAAAATACACCAATGGAAATCAGAGAATGGCTTCGAGAATTAGCTTAAGAAATGTAAATAAAAATATACCCTAACTCATTTTTGTGGTATCATTATTAGTAGAGTTTGTGAAATTTGATTTTGCGGAAACCTGGAGTGATAAGAGATAAGTATAAAAGGAGCATATTGATATGAAGAATAGACGAAAGTTTTCTATTTTTATAAGTTCTACCTATGAAGATCTTAAAAAGGAAAGACAGGCATTGGTAGGTGTGGCACTAGAGAATAATTTTATTCCGGTAGGAATGGAGCAATTTCATGCTGCACCTACAAGTCAATGGAATGTTATAACAAAAATGATTGATGAGTGTGATTTTTATCTTCTTGTTATTGGTGCTAGGTATGGGTCAATTGATGAAGAAACTGGTATAAGTTACACAGAGAAAGAATACAATTATGCAAAAACTAAAGGATTACCAGTACTTGTATTGATTAAACAACCTTCGGCTATTTCTGAAAGTGAAAAGGATACCGGAAATGATAAGTATGATAAAATGAAGAAACTGGATGAGTTTAGAGAAAAAGTCAAAAATGATAAAAATACAGTTGATTTTTTCACAGATTTAAACAGTTTAAAGTATGTGGCATCACCGACATTTAGGAACGCCGTTAACTATGTTGATGATAACGCTGGATGGGTTCGATATCGAGATATAGTGGATATAATTAATGAAGAGGCAGAAGGACGAAATAAAGCAAATACTGAACTTGGAGAACATCAGCAGAAGATGCTAGATGACATGAAAGAGATGTTTTCTCAATTCTATAGTAGACTCACTGACCTAGAAAATAACCAGTTAACCTTGAAAGAAATTCCTACAGCAACAAGTGAAGATATCAAAAAATTGTTCCAGGTTGAAGATAATACGTTAATTATTGGAAATCCAGAAGAAAATAAATCAGTTGTAGGGCTAGATGATGTTGGGAACATTCCAGTGGACTCTGCCTTTTTATTAGTATATGCGGCTGATGGTGATGGGCAAATACTAAAGATACGGACACTTGGTTCACCTACTCAGATTTTTACATCAGGTAAGCAGTTTATGGCTGATAATTCAAAAAGAGAATCTGCGAGATGGGAAGAGGCTTTAGACAGACTTATAGAATGGGGCTGGGTTAAAGCTGTAGGGTATAAAGGTGAAATATTTGAATTGACCGGAACAGGTTATAGCAAAGCTGATTGGTTAAAGAACAATATGGCAATAGATACTTCAAAAGAACCGCTTGACGAGTTAAAAGAGTTTGAAGATTAATAAGAATTAAACTAATACAGTTATGCGTATTTATTTGCAAATATACATGGCTGTATTTTTTATTACGGGCAGGGCTCTTCGGGGTTCTGCCCTTTTTCTTTTTCCAGACCAAAAGACCACCTGCTGGAAAAGAACAAGAAAAACCTGAAAGGATGTGGTGACTTATTATTATAGGAATCGATCATGGATATTATGCCATCAAAACTCCCCATGTGTGTTTCCCGACTGGACTGACCGGGTACGATTATGAGCCGTATACCATGCAAAATGTCCTGCAGTACAATGGGAAATTTTATGTGTGTGGAACTGGGCGGCAGACGCTGGTGAGAAGCAAGACTTCCAATGACAATTATTATCTTTTGACAATGGCAGCCATTGCACAGGAGATCCGCTACCGCCGGGGAGAGAGGAAAACAGATGTGGTTCTGGCAGCCGGCCTCCCACTGGCAAGTTTTGGCAGGGAGAAAAAAGGTTTCCGGGAATATCTGTTTCGGAAAGAGCAGCCTCTGCGTTTCCGGTACGAGGATGAGAGCTATGAGATCCGGATTCAGGATGTAAAACTGTTCCCACAGGGATACTCAGCCCTGGCTCTCCACCCGGAATGTGTTCGGGACGAGCCTTCTGTTCTTCTCGCAGATATCGGTGGCTGGACCGTAGACCTGATGCGGCTGGACAACAGTGTTCCAAACGCCGCTACCTGCCGCAGCCTGGAGCTTGGTGTGATCCGGTGCGTGGATGAGATCACCGAGCAGGTACGCAGAAATACCGGACTGTCTGTAACGGACATTCAGATCGAACGTGTTCTGAACGGCCAGAGCTGCAGCATGGACCCGTCCGCAAAAGAAATTATTGTCCTGCAGGGAAGGCTCTACACGGAGAGAATACTGTCTGCAATTATGGAAGCCGGGTTCGATCTGAAGGCAATTCCGTCCGTGATCATGGGCGGCGGAGCCAGCATTCTGAAGCGGCACGTGACACCGCAGGACGGGTTGTGTCGGCAGATTTACCTGACGGACGTACACGCCAACGCTTCCGGCTATGAGCGGATTGTGGGGCAGATGTGCGCGAAGTAAAGAGGCCCGTTTTCTCGTTCCGCCTGAACCTTGATAACCCAGATCACCAAAAGGCATGGGAGATCCTGCAAAGTGTTCCGGATGGACAGAAGAGCAGCTATCTGGTTCAGGTGATCTTAAAAGATCAGGAAAACAACCAGCTGGAGAAAAGCATCCGGCAGGCAATCCGGGAAGAACTGGCAGGTGTTTCCATTTCTGGCTCCGGGGAGAGTGTTTCAAAAAAGGAAGAAATCCCGTCCCAGATGCTGGATTTTCTCTCCGGGCTTGAGGATGCATTCTGAAAAAGTCAAGTCTTTCCTGGTGATAAAATAGCCAAATTTCAAGCAGTCAAATTAGTATAAATCACGGATTTTTGAAAGGGGTGATGCCTATTGAATGTTATTGGATCTGCATCCTTTGGGAGCTTTTGAGAGCCTCATATTCGTTGGGTATTGTGAATAGCTTTCTGTCACGTTTTAGGGTATGTTGTGTGTAGAAAAAAGAAAGGAGAACGAACGCAATGGAGATGAAAAACATATGCGGAAAGATCCCGGTAGAGCTGCATGAAAAGCTAAAACTGGAAGTCGAAGAGTTAGGAATCAGCATACCAAAATACCTTGAAATAGTAATCGAAGAACACATGACAAGAAAAGGAGAAAAAACGGACATGGCAAATTCAAGAACAGTAGCAGTACAAGTAACCGAGGAGTTATTTTCCAGACTGAAAGCAGTCCTCGCCCAAAACGGCATGAAACAGAAAGACTTCTTAATCGGGCTTATCGAAGATGCAATCGAAAAAGAAGAAGCCAAATGGAAAGCAGAGTCAGAGGAAGCCGAAGAAACAGAAGGAGAACCAGCAGAATCAGAAATAGAAGATCCTGAGACTGCGGAATCAGAACCGGATGAAGAGTCAGCAGAATCTGAAGCAGAAGAGCCTGAGACAGAAGCACTGGAAGCTGAAACAGACGGAGAAATGACAGAACCGGACGAAGCTGAAGCAGATGAAGAGCCGACAGAGCCAGCGGAAGCAGAGCCAACAGAACTGGAAACCGAAGAAGCAGAAGAATCTGAGCCAGAGGAAGCGGAATCAGAAGAATAGATATCACAAAACAGAAACCAAGAGACGGAAACGGTGCAGAGAAATCTGCACTGTTTTTTTCGCAGCGAAGGGAGGCTGATAGCCGGAACAATTCGATTTTTTGACCTGTTCAGTGGAATCGGAGGATTCCGAGAAGGACTGCACAGGGCAGGGGGCTTCACCTGTGTCGGACACTGTGAAGCAGATGCATATGCAGACCACAACTACCGGGTGCTGTTTGATACGGAAGGAGAGTGGTTCTGCAATGATGCAAGAAATATTGAAACAGAACGAATGCCGGACTTTGATCTTTTATGCGCGGGATTTCCTTGCCAGGCATTCTCTATCGCTGGACGAAGGGAAGGATTTGCCGATGCAAGAGGAACCCTTTTCTTTGAAGTTGCCAGACTGGTTGCAGACAAACGACCTGCGTATTTTCTCCTTGAAAACGTACCCGGTCTGCTTTCGCATGACAAAGGGCGGACGTTTCACACCATCCTCAGTACGCTATCTGAACTGGGGTATCATGTCGAATGGAAAGTGCTTAACAGCAAGGATTTCGGAGTCCCCCAGTCAAGGAAGCGGGTGTATATTGTCGGATATCTTGATGGAAGATGTGCCGGAAAAATATTACCTTTCCCAAAAGCAAATGGAACAGCTCTTATACAAGTCCATGCTGGCAAACAGGGAGAAAGAGTTTACGCAGAAGAAGGACTGAGCTGTACGCTGACTAGCGGGGCTGGCGGTATGGGTGGCAAGACCGGATTATACGAAGTTGGTATTCCAATCAAGGAAAACACCCGAAAAGGGTACAAGATGGCCTACGAGGGAGACAGCATTGACCTCGGCTATCCGGGGATCAACAGCCGCAGGGGAAGAGTTGGGCATGAGATCGCCCATACCCTGACGACCGGAAACCAGCAGGGAACACTGCATTTTGTAGATATCTCCCCTCCGCCGCTGGTGACAGACGTTGCAAGATGTCTGAATACCAGACAGGATTCCAGCATCCATAACCACAGAGGCGAAAGTTCCGGGGTGCTGGTGGAAGAACCGCCAAGGGCAGTGCTGACACCGGCCAAGGAAAAAGTCCGCCAGAATGGAAGAAGGATGAAAGAACCGGAAGAGCCAATGTTCACCATTACGGCAACTGACCGTCATGGAGTGATTTACCATGGCAGAATCCGCAGGCTGACGCCAAGGGAGTGTCTGCGGTTGCAGGGATATCGGGATGGTCAGATTTCCAAGATGGAAAAAGAAACATCGGATAACCAGCTTTACAAGCAGGCCGGTAATGGTGTCACTGTCAATGTCATTGAAGCAATAGGCAGAAATTTGAAAGCAGTAGATGAAGAGATCCAAAGCGGCTCACCTGTTCCAGAAGCGAAGGGTGGGTGAAGCAGATCGACCTAAAAGACCAGTATTTTGGTACAGAGATTGAGATGACAGGTATCAGCCGCTATGATGCGGCTGTTGCGATTGGAAGAATGTTCGGAACAGAGCCATATCATATCCGTTCTTACGATTCCTGGTGTGTAAAAGATTCAGATGGAAAAACGTGGAAATTTTCAAGAGACAGCAGTATCGACTGTGAAAGGCTGGCAAATGGTACTGTAATAGATGCCGATGGAGATTATTCGACAGAAATGGTATCCCCGAAATTGGAATATTCGGAAATGGGGAAACTCCAGGAAGTGGTGCGGTGTGTCAAAAACGCAGGTGCTTTTGTCAATTCATCCTGTGGCATGCATGTCCATGTGGACGCATCCAATCATACACCAAGGAGTCTGAAAAATGCACTGACGATCATGTACTGCAAAGAGGATATTCTGTTCAAAGCCTTAAATGTACAGACGAGAAGGGAAGATGAGTATTGCCAGAAAGTCCGTCCTATGGTATTGGAGAAGATCCGCCGGATGCCAAACAGCACCATCACGATGGAAAAATTCAAAAGGGCATGGTATGAGGGAAATGACGGAAGCTCCGAGCATTACAACTGGACAAGGTATTATGCCTTAAACCTACATGCTGTTTTTTCCAAGGGAACACTGGAATGGCGTTGTTTTGAAAGCACCCTCCATGCAGGAAAAGTCCGGTCAAACATTACGCTGGCACTTGCCATATCCGCACAGGCGGTCAACCAGTCCTGTACCCATGCAAAAAAGACGGAGATCGGGGATAACCCGGCATTTACGTTCCGCACCTTTCTGCTCCGCCTCGGATTGATCGGGGACGAATACAAAAATGTGCGGAAGCATCTGCTTGCCAATCTGGACGGGGATAAGGCATGGCGGTATGACAAAAGTACCTATGCCTGTCTGCAGAAGCCAGGACGGACAGATGATGCGAGATAACAGAATAATGAGAACAGACAGGCCGGGTGGAAACATCCGGCTGTTCTTATGCAAAATGAAGAAAAAGAAGAAAGAGGTAGAAAACATGAAGAGTAAATATCGATTCAGGCGAATCCTTTCAGGGGTGATGGCGGCAGTCACCATCTTATCCACGTTCATTTCACCGCTGACGGTGTATGCTTCGGAAGAGCCGAAAGCGGCGGAACCGCCAGCGTATGAATCCGTAAAGGATCAGCTGGATGAAGAGGAAGTGGTAAAAGCCACCGATCTGGAGCTGGAAGTCGGACAGGACTTTGATGTTTCCACGGATTTTACAAATTTGGAAATCAAGGACGAAAGCAAAGTCAAAGTGACATTCCAGAAAGCAGAGAATGACGCCGGGGAGAACTTCAGCACCAGCCATGCAGACACTTACCATGCCGTTTATTATGTGGAGCCAGTCAACCAGAACCACCCGGTTTATCAGATTGGGAGAAACCTGATCGTAAAAGAGCCTGTGACAGCAGCTCAGAGTGAACCGCAGACAGAACAGGCAGTTACCGAAGAGGATACAGGTTCTGATGATGAGGAAGCTGCCTCGCAGGAAGCAACTGAGACAGTGCCTGTAGAGACAGAAATTGTTGAGCCGGAGACAGCTGAATCTGAAACAGAAGAACCGGAAGAAACAGAACCCGAATTTCAGGACGGACTTTCCGAATCCGAGTTTGATGCTGCATTAGAGGAATCCGAAACGGAAAATACAACCGATGAAGAATCCGGGCTGACACTCAGCGATGTTCTGGAGCAGGCAGGGGAACAGGATATTGACCTGATGGCAATGGAAGATGGGGAAACCGTTTCATTCACCGCAGTCAATACCAGTACAAGAGTAATACAGGACGTAGATGTGACAAGAGGGGCTGCATACTATTATGCAGACTACGGTCTGGGTTCCTATGTAACTTATAAATATACCGTAAAATTTGGAAACGTGTCTGCAACTGCCTACTGTGTGCAGCCGTCCAAGGCAGGACCTGGGGATGGTGTCTATAAGATCACCAAACTAGGTGACAGCAAAGCACTGGCAAAAGTATGCTACTACGGCACAAAAGCATCCGGCGAAAATGGATTTTTCTCAGAGAAACATCCTGATTTTTCCGCTGGAAAACAGTTTATCATTGTCCATCTGGCTGCGTCTTATGCCAATAACAGTAGTGACGCTTTTTCCGGTACGAATGCAACCGGACAGGCTCTGGCAATGGAACTCTACAATTATTGCATGAGCCAGCCGGAGATACCGGAAGTGGACATGAGTTTCTCCAATGCAAATGTTACCGCATATATCAGCGGCAACAGCCAGAGAACAGAAGAGATCACCTTCAAGGCATCCGAACTGCAGACCATCACCATGAAGCTGCCGTCCGGTGTCAAACTGCATAATGTGACAACGGGAAAAACAAGCAGTGCAGGTGCATCCGTGGAGATCTGCGGCGGTACCAAATTCTACTTATCTGCACCGCTGACACAGGCAGTGGATGTCAAAGGGGAATGGTCTGTCACCATGAAGGGAAGCATCATCAAAGATTATTCCGCTTATAAGATCACAACCGGAAGCGAGACACAGGACCTTGCCCTGGTATTTGGCGAGGGTGTGACCGATGAGAAATATGTAGATTTTAAAGTATCATGGGTAAAACAGGCAACTCTGGAGATCGTAAAGAAAGACCGTAAGAGCAACAAAGCCATCGCAGGTGCAGTTTATGGCGTTTACAGTGACAAGGATGGAAAGAACCTGATTACAAAGATGCCGGCCACAGATGCCAACGGAGCTTCCAGCGTTACGATCACCAAAACACAGGATACCGTATACCTGAAAGAGATCTCCGTACCAAACGGATATCTGCTGGATACCAAAGCCTACGATGTGAAACTGGTCATCGGGGATACCGTAAAACAGACCGTTACCGATGCAGAGCAGATGGCAAGCCTGACCGTTTACAAATTAGGCGAAGTCCTGACCGGAGCAAAGGTGACCGATGATGGTGTTTCCTTTGTTTATACAGAGCAGAAACAAAAAGGCGCGGTTTACAACGTTTATGCTGCAGAGGAAATTGTATCCGCAGACGGAACAATCATCTACAAAAAAGATGCACTGGTTAAAGCCGGACTCACCACCGGGGATGACGGAAGTGCCACACTGGATAAGCTATATCTGGGGAAATATGTGGTAAAAGAAATTCAGGCACCACAAAATCTGGTATGCACTGGTGAAAGCCAGGAGATCACCCTTTCCTATGCCGGAAGTAATGTGGAAAAGGTCATGGGAAGCGTGACATTCAAAAATGACCGCCAGAAAGCAAGCGTGAGTGTATACAAACAGGATAAAGAAACCAGGAAATATCTTCCGGGCGGCACTTATGGTCTGTATGCCGGAAATGACATCAAAGCAGCGGACGGAACCATTGTGGTCAAGAAAGATACTCTCATTGAGAAAGCAGTGACCGGAACAGACGGAAAAGCCGTATATCAGGCAGACCTGCCGATCGCCAACAGCTACTACATGAAAGAGCTGGGTGCACCAGCTGGATATGTGAGAAACGGCGAGGATGTGTACTCCTTTACCTTCCAGTACACAACAGACAAAGAGGCAACGGTTTCTTTCAACCATACGTTCCAGAATGAGCGGATCAATGCGAAGATCAAACTGGTAAAAGAGGATTCCGAAACCGGAAAGACCGCACAGGGAGATGCAACCCTTGAGGGTGCTGTTTACGGATTGTATGCCCGTGAAGATGTCGTACATCCAGATGGACAGACAGGTGTTCTTTACCCGGCAGGAACACAGATTGCAACCCTGACTACGGATACAGAGGGAAATGCAGAAGTCGCAGACCTCTATCTCGGAAAGTATTACGTTAAAGAACTGACTCCGCCTGTCGGATATCTGGCAGACACGGAAGAACATGATCTGGAGTGTAATGACGAGGGAGATCTGGTTCAGACGGTAGAACGTACCGCAACTTCTCTGGAAGATGTGATCAAACAGCCGTTCCAGGTCATTAAAGCAGCCAACAATGGTAAGACCGATGCCGATCTGTTAAAAGGTGTGGGATTCAGTGCATATCTGGAGAGCAGCCTGAAGAAAAATAAGGACGGTTCCTATGACTTTGCATCTGCAACTCCGGTTGTACTGACCGCAGACGGACAGACAGAAATGTTCACGGATGAGCGTGGATATGCATGCTCCATTCCGCTTGCATACGGAACCTACATTGTAAGGGAGACCACCACACCGCACAACTTCAAACCAGTCGATGACTTTAAGGTTGTGATCTCGGAAAACAATCCGGATCAGCCGCAGGTATGGCGTGTGCTTCTGGACGAAGAGTTTGAAGCAAAATTAAAGATCGTCAAAAAAGATGACGAGACAAAGAAATCTGTCCTGGTTCCGAATACTGAGTTTAAAGTATACGATCTGGATAACAAGAAATATGTGGAACAGGTGACCACCTACCCATCTACTATGGTACATAAATCTTATTTTACGGATGAGAATGGATACCTGATCCTGCCACAGAATCTGGCTTGTGGAAATTACCGCATCGAAGAAGTGACTGCACCAGATGGATATACCCACAGCACCAATACCGTGGAAATCAAGGTAGACAGTGATACCGCATACCAGGAAGATCCGGTCAGCGGTGACCTGATCATCGAGGTGGATTTTGAGAACCACTCAGCTAAGGGCAGACTGACCATCCGCAAAGAAGGCGAAGTAGTCAAAGGTTTTGATAAAGATTTTACTTATGAGGAAGCCAGCCTTGCAGGAGCCGTGTTTGAAGTTTACGCCTCCGAGGATATCTATACCGCAGACCATCAGAAAGATGAGAACGGCAACCGTTATCTGGAATATGCCAAAGACACACTGGTGGCAACGGTGACAACCGATGAAACCGGAAGTGCCGTAGTAGAGAACCTTCCGCTCGGCAAATACCGTGTAGAAGAGAAAAAAACGCCGGAGGGCTACACCTGGAATGCCAAAGGCGAAGAAGTAACTTTTACCTATGCCGGACAGGATACCCCAGTCGTAGACGAAGAAGTGACTTTTACCAATGAACGCCAGAAAGTAAGCATCACCGTGGAAAAACAGGATGCAGAAACAGGAAGCACGGTAGCTGGAGCTACATTCGGTCTTTACAATAAGAACGAGATCAAATCCGGTGACAAGATTATTGTGAAAGCAGATACCTTATTACAGGAGATCACAAGCGATGAAAAAGGACAGGCACACTTCACCCTGGACCTGCCGCTTGGAACTTATTATGTGAAAGAAATTTCTGCACCGGATGGTTTTGTATCTTCTGACGAGATACTGGAATTTGATGCCACCTATCAGGGGCAGGACATTCCGACCATCAAGCTGAAATCTGTGAAGAAGAACCAGCCGACCACCATCGAGGTGACAAAATCCGACCTGACCACAGGCGTAGAGCTGAACGGGGCATCCCTTTCTGTTCTGGACAAGGATGGAAATGTGATCGACAGCTGGACTTCCGTAAAGGATGAGCCTCATGTGATCAAATACCTGACCGTTGGAAAAACTTATACCCTCCGTGAATCTCTTGCACCGCTTGGTTATTTAAAGACCACGGATGTGGAATTCACCGTTCAGGATACCGCAAAAGTACAGAAAGTGGAAATGAAAGACGATGTGCCGAAAGCCCTGCTGATCGTAAACAAGAAGGGTGAATTCCTTGATAAGATCACCCTGCTGGACAATGTCAAAGGCGTTGTAGAGCATCTGTTTGAGTACATCACAGGAAGCCTGTCAGACGTTACCTTTGAGATTTACGCTGCAGAGGATATCAAAGCAGCCGATGGTGTAAGCCCGGATTATTATGCTAAGGACGAGCTGGTGGCAACCGTGACTACTGATGCAAACGGTGTTGCAGAAGTATCTGACCTTCCGGTTGGAAAATACTATGTCAAAGAGGTGGGCACAGCATATGGCTGTCTCTTATACACATCTGACGCTGCCGACGAAGGCTT
>ENA-OYYH01000913-OYYH01000913.1-human-gut-metagenome-genome-assembly--contig:-NODE-913-length-13140-cov-5.400611_pt1 | contig 13140 bp, 10 predicted proteins | sample MGYA00243245_ERZ653439 | MGnify/ENA primary metagenome ERZ653439 (study PRJEB26926, sample SAMN06165028) | human gut metagenome | biome: ENVO:00009003; feature: ENVO:2100002; material: ENVO:00002003... | reverse complement strand
AAGCCTTCGTCGGCAGCGTCAGATGTGTATAAGAGACAGCGATAATCCATCCCTCATTAATATATTACTAATTTCCATGCCATCCCCCTTTGTCCACGCTTTTTTCTTCATCATACACATTTTTTCCATGCCTTGCAACTGCTAAAAACGCAACAAAGAATCCGCCGGTCATTCCCACCGGCGGATTCTGATTTATTTTATTAAAATATATTTTGCACTACTTGTAACAGCCGCAAAATCAGATTACTTTGTAACGCCTTCTGTCTTGTAGATAAATGTTACAGAACCGTCCATGTCATCTGCCTTTCCTGCAAAGGACTGATAATCTTTTCCAAGGTTGATAACCTTCTTAATTGTATCAATTGCATCGTCTGCATCACTGCCTACAAGAGATGTAATCTGGCTGATTCCTTCTTCGTTGAACTGAATCATACCGTTGTTTAATTCAACCACACCGTCATTTAACTGTTCTGCACCGTCGCTTAATTCGTGTGCGCCGTCATTTAACTGGGTTACACCGCTTGCTAATGCACCTGCTCCCTGTAATAACTGTGCTGTACCAATCTTTAACTGCTTTGCACCATCATCAAGAGCATTGATGCCTGTTACAAGTGCCGGGCTGCTCTCAGAGAGCTGACCGATACCGTTCTTTAAATCAGATGTGCCGGATACGAGTGCCGGAACACCGGATGCTGCTGTAAGCTGTGATGCACCTGCATCAAGCTGCTTTGCACCGGATACAGCATTTGCAATACCGCCGTTTAACGTATCGTTGTTACTCTTTAACTGTGAAAGTCCGCTGTTTAACTGGGCGCTTCCTGAAGAAACACTGCTGCTTCCCGCTACAAGCTGTCCAAGTGCTGTTTCTAATGTATCCTTCTTTGCAACGGCACTCTGTAAACCTGCGTTAACCTGTGCTGCGCCTGCGGCAAGCTGTGCCACGCTGCCGTTTACAGTATTTTCTACCTTACCGGCACTTTCATTGGCTGCCGTATTTACAAGGATAACCATTTCATTCTTATAAATAGAAGCTAAATCGGTAATGCCTGCTGCCTGTAACTGTGCGTTTGCCGCAATACCGGCATTTAAAGCTGTTACAACCGGATTAGAAGCATTTGCTGTTACAAATGAATATGCATCCATGTATTTATTGGCAAGTGCTGTCTGAGCTGCTGTTGTCAGTCCGCTTTCTGAATACATATCCGTAGCAGGCTGGATCAGCAGGTTATCATTTCCTAATGCTGAGAGTGTACCGTTTAACTGTGTGCCTGCGGCTTCAAGTGCCTGTGCGCTTGTCTTTAACTTTGTCTTATTGCTTTCATACTCACTGATAGAAGCTGTCAGTCCGTCTGATAACTGTGCCAGTCCATTGCTGACCTGTGCTGAACCGTCTGCTAATTTTACCATACCGTCCATCAGTCCGTTTTCACCTGAAAGCTGTGCCTGTAACTGTGCCAGTCCGTCTGCAACCTGTGCGGAACCGCTTGCGAGTGCGTCAGAACCGTCTGCCGCACTTGCAACACCTTCTGTATACTGGCTGATACCTGCCTGTAATGCCGGAAGTCCGTTTGTTTCATCTGCAAGCTGGGATGTACCTGCCTTTAACTGGTTTACACCGTCATTTAAAGTCTTAGCACCGTCAAATAACTTACCTGAACCGTCATATAACTGTGAAATACCGGAAGTTAATGTCGGCATAGAAGATACTACTGTGCTTAAACCGTCTGAGAGCTGTCCTGCACCGTTGTCTAACTGGGATACACCGTCTGTTAATGTCGGAACCTGGTCATTTAACTGCTGTGTACCGTCTGCAAGTGCCTTGCTTCCGTCTACAAGCTGCGGAGTTGCATCTGCAAGCTGGTTCGTACCGTCTGTGAGCTGGTCAGCCGCATCCTGTAATTCATTGACCTTATCCTTTAAGTTATCAATGCTTAAATCATCTGTATCAATGTCAGATAAGAAGTTGCTGGTTGCCATAGACATCATCATATCCAGTTCAAAATCTGTCACATCGGCTGTGACTTCAAAGTATTCCGGAACATCTAAATCCAGTTTTTCATTGTCAAACTTCATATCCAGACTGTCTTTTAAGCCCGGCATTGTAATACCGAATACAACATTGCTGTCGTTGACTTCTGTAATCTTTCCGTTTGTTACTTCGATATTTGAAAAGTTATCGGAAGGAAGAAGCATGCCTGTTACCATTGTAAACGGAACATAAACCGTCTTTGTCTTTCCGTTTACGGTAATGGTCTTTTTCGCATTGTTTGTATAGTCAAAACGCATTGTGACTTTACCGCTCTTTCCTGCAAGGTCACTTGCTGAAATTTCCTTGCCGTCCAGATAGTAAGTTACTTTCATGCTGACAGGTGCGGTCTGTGTTGTTGTACCCTGATAAGTAATGCTGTTGCCGTCTGCTGCCCATGTCAGGCTGTTTCCGTTGGTTGTGCTTGTTTCATCACCTGTTAAATTAGTAATGTTTGATAAGCTTGAAACATCTGTAATAGAAGACTTTCCTGTTACATTCTTTAATTTTTCATTAACGATAACATGATCCTGCTGTCCGTCAGCCTTTGTAAATACAAAAACGGTTTCTTCCTTTGAATCGGTCTTTGCTTCGGTTGCAACCTTTGGTGCTGAAGAAAGCTGTGATGTCAGGACATCTGCAATCATTGTTTCTGTGTCTGTATCCTGTTCGTTTGCAGCAACTTCATTCTGAACTGCTGATGATGTATTTGTTCCGCAGGCTGCGAAAGAACACGCCATTAATGCTGCACACATAAATACTGAACCATATTTGAATAATTTCTTCTTAATCATATAATTCTCCATTTCCGCCGTAATCCGGCTTTTACAATCTAATTTCCATTTCTCATCTGCCGTCAGAACTATTTGCTGTAAGTATCTGTTGAAGCATAAGCCACATTTTTAGCTTTTTCTTTCTTATCTTTCTGTCCGAATCCGATACTTGTGTATCTGATAACCTTATCAAATACAACGAAGAATGACGGTAATACAAAGATAACGACAAACATACTGATAATCGCACCTCTTGACATTAACTTACAAAGAGAAGCAACCATATCTACGCTTGAGTAAGCACCAACACCGAATGTTGCGGCAAAGAAGCCTAAGGCACTTACGATGATAGACGGAATAGAGGTTGAAAGAGCCGTTGCAATGGCTTCCTTCTTTCCTGCACCCTCATTACGTTCCTTCTTATATCTTGTTGTCATCAAAATCGCATAATCGACCGTTGCACCTAACTGAATCGTACCGATTACAACCGATGCGATAAACGGAAGTGTCGTTCCTAAGTAATACGGAAGTCCCATGTTAATAAAAATAGCAAATTCAATTGCCGCAACCAGAATAATCGGCAATGAAACGGACTTAAATACACAGAAGATAATAATGAAGATTGCCACAATGGATACGGCACTTACGGTCTTAAAATCTTTATCTGTAATGGTAATCAAATCCTTTGTACACGGTGCTTCACCGATAACCATGGAGTTCTGGTCATATTTCTTTGCAATCGCATCAATCGTAGAAATCTGATTGTTGATTTCATCGGATGCCAGCTTGTAATCTGAACCGATTGCAATCATCTGATGCTTATTACCTTTTAACATATCCTTTAAGTCATCCGGAATAAGTTCGTCCGGAATGGTTGTTCCTGCAAGGGAATTATATCCTAATGCAAAAGAAACACCTTCAACATTTTCCAGTTCGTCTAACATCTTCGTTGCATCTTTTGCTGTCATGTTCGTATCTGCAAGAATCATGTAGACGGAATTCATATCAAAATTTTCTTCCAGAATCTTATTTGCCTGTGAGCAGGCTGTAGATTCAGGGAATGTATCTGTTAAGTTATAGTAAACATTTGTATGATTATATCCGTAAATTGCCGGGAATAATAATACAAGGAAAACGATAATCGGAAGCCATGCGTGGTTGACAACGAAATTTGCAAGCTTATCGAATTTTGCCGGCATAATTTCTTTGTGCATTGTCTTTTCCAATGCCCTGTCAAATGTCAGAATCATGGAAGGAAGAATCGTTACACAGCCGATAACACCGATTACAACACCCTTTGCCATAACAATACCGAGGTCTAAGCCCAGTGTAAATGTCATGAAGCACAGTGCGATAAATCCGGCTACTGTTGTAATGGAAGAACCGACTACGGAAGTAATGGTATTTCCGATAGCCACTGCCATTGCCTTATTATGGTCATCCGGATACTCGCTTTTCTGTTCCTTATAGCTGTGCCATAAGAAAATGGAGTAGTCCATTGTAACACCAAGCTGTAATACCGCTGCAAGTGCTTTGGTAAGGAAAGAAACCTCACCCATAATAACATTAGAGCCTAAGTTGTAAACAATCGCCATACCGATACTTAACATAAAGAATACCGGTACAAGGAAAGAATCCATAAACAGTGCCAGTACAATACTTGTAAGGACTGCGGCAATCACAACGTATGCAATCGTTTCCTGCTGTGTGATGTTCTTTGTATCTGTAACAACGGCTGACATACCGCTGATGAAGCACTGTCCGTCAGCAATATTTCTTAATTCCTGAATCGCTGCCATTGTGCCGTCACTTGATGTTGTATCATCAAAGAAAATCATAAACATCGTACAGCCGCTTTCCTGATTTTCAAAATAGCTGCGGTACTTTGACGGAATGATTTCAGTCGGTACTTCTGCACCTACCATACTGTTATAAGAAATAATATCTGTTACATGTTCTACATTTTCAATTTTATCTTCTATCTTTTCAATTCCTTTAGCGTCCATTCCTTTAACAACGACCGTGGCATACGCACCCTTGTTAAATTCATCCATCAGAATGTCCTGCCCTTTCATTGTGTCAATGTCACCGGGCAGATAATACAAAATATCATAATTGACTTTTGTCTTGACATATCCGATGCCTGCCGGAATGAGCAGCAATACGCTTAAAATCAAAATTGGAATTCTAAGCTTAACTATCGCTTTTCCTACCTTTTCCATTATTATTCCTCCTTTTAATACTCAAAATTGTTACTGACCGTTGGTCATTCTCATTTGCGATTGTCATTATAGCACAAAATGACCAGTAGTCAATATAGTTTATAAAAATTTATGACTTTTAGTCATTTTTTATTGACAAACGGATTAAAAACCTCTATTATGCATGGAAGACAAACGTAATTTATAAAAAATTGCAGATAAGGAGACGTTATGGGAAAGTTAGAATCAAATAAATTGCAAAAACGGACCTCTCTGCTCAATACCGCATTTAACCTTTTTACGACCAAAGGTGTCAGCAAGACCTCTATTGCAGAGATTTCTAAAAATGCAGGCATTGCCAAGGGTACATTCTATCTGTATTTTAAAGATAAATATGATATCCGCAATAAACTGGTTTCGCATGAATCCAGCAAGCTGTTTAAACATGCAGCCGCCAATCTTACGCAGTATTGTTTAAAGAATAATCTGACACTGGGATTTGAAGATAAAATTATTTTTATTGCGGACCACATTATCAATGCTTTAAATGAAGATAAGACCCTGCTCACCTTTATTTCCAAAAATTTAAGCTGGGGAATTTTCAGGGAAGCCCTGACAAGTAACATTGCGGAAGACGATGTAAATTTCAAAGATGTATTTTATTCCATGATTGACTGTGCCGAATACGAAATCGAAGAACCGGAAATTATGCTGTTTTTAATTACCGAGCTTGTCAGCTCCACCTGCTACAGCGCAATTCTCTACGAAGAACCGGCAAATATCGAAACGATTAAGCCATATTTATTTACCACAATCCGCGGCATTATCCGTCAGCATGAAACCGCACCAAAGGCGCAGGCCGAAATGCAGTAACACTACCCGCTTAAAAAAGCACCGGCAGAAAATGACATGTCATTTTCTGCCGGTGCTTCTTTCTTTTAATTTTACCGTTTTTACTCCCTGCGCAGGGATTTTAACAGCGCGATTTCTTTTGCATAACCGTCCAATTCATTCGGCGTTTCCAGAAAGAACGGCTTATCCGCTAACATCGGGTGGTTGATAATCCGTTCAAAGGCTTCCGTTCCGATTGAACCCTCACCAATCTTTTCATGGCGGTCTTTATGGCTTTCAAACGGATTCTTGGAATCGTTGATATGAATGGCATACAGTCTGTCAATGCCGATAATCTCATCAAACTGCTTTAACACGCCGTCAAGGTCATTTACAATGTCATATCCCGCATCGTAGACATGGCACGTATCAAGGCATACACCCAGATGGTCATTTAATTCCACGCGGTCAATAATCGCGCGCAGTTCTTCAAAAGACCTGCCGATTTCCGAACCCTTGCCCGCCATGGTTTCAAGCAGTACCTTTGTCGTCTGCTCCGGCTTTAACACCTCGTTTAACATCTGTGTAATATAGTCAATTCCGATTTCAACGCCCTGTTTTACATGGCTTCCCGGATGAAAGTTATAAAGATTTCCCGGTACATATTCCATTCTTTTTAAATCATCTGCAAACGTATTTTTTGCAAATTCTCTCGTGCTTTCATCTGCGGAGCATGCATTTAACGTATACGGCGCATGGGCTAAAATCACATGGATACCGTTTTCTTTTGCAAATGCTTTAAAACTTTCCACGTCCTTTTCATCTATTGCCTTTGCAGCACCGCCGCGCGGGTTTCTTGTAAAAAACTGAAATGTATTTCCTCCGAGTGCAACAGCTTCCTTTCCCATGTGAAGAAAGCCCTTAGATGCCGAAAGATGACAGCCTATCTGAAACATACTTTTTCCTCCCGTTTTTATTCTTCTTTTTCACTGCCGGTACGCTGCAATCGTTGCGTACCGCGTACGTCCACTTTTACAGCAGCGCCTGATAAATCTCTCTTTTCGATACACCGCGGTCTTTTGCCGCCGCCTTCATCGCTTCTTTTTTATCCATGCCCTGGCTGATATACAGGTCAACGTGGTCTGCAATACTCATCTGTGCCCACTGTGCCTGTTCTTCCGCTTCAATCGCTTTCCAGCTCTTGCCCTCCACGACCAGCACATATTCACCGCGCGGCTCCTGTTCCTCATAAAAGTCAACCGCCTCTTTAAAGGTCGTAAGCATCGCCTTTTCATGCCGCTTGGTCAGTTCCTTGCAAATCGTGAGCGGGCGGTCTTTGCCAAACACCTCACACAGCTCCTTTAATGTCCGGAGCAGACGGTGTGGCGCTTCATATAAAATAACCGTTCTTGTTTCTTCCTTTAATTCGGAAAGCACTGCCTTGCGCTCCTGCTTGTCAGGCGGCAGAAATGCTTCAAATGCAAACCGTCTGGTCGGTCTTCCAGACATTGTCAGTGCCGTAATACATGCCGCCGGTCCCGGAAGGGACGTCACGGTTACGCCTGCTTCATGGCACTGGCGCACCAGTTCCTCACCGGGGTCTGAAATGCCCGGCGTTCCCGCATCGGTAATCAGGGCAACCGTTGTGCCTGCCAGCATTTTCTCTACCAATACTTTTGCCTTTTCGACCTTGTTATATTCATGATAACTGGTCATCGGGGTCTTGATTTCAAAATGATTGAGCAGCTTAATACTGTTTCTGGTATCCTCTGCCGCAATTAAATCCACTTCTTTTAAGGTCCGAAGCACACGGTAGGTAATATCTTCTAAATTTCCAATCGGTGTTGCGCACAAATACAACATTCCCGTATGTTCCATAACTTCACTCTTTCTGCCGCCAAACGGCCTTTTAGTACATTTTAAGCAGCTCCTGTGTATACGTGCCGTCCTCTTTGTATACAACCAGCGGCGGCTCTACTTTTAAGAGTGCTTTGCCGCCTTTGACTGCTTCGATTAACACCATATTGGCATCCTTATTTTCATGCGGATATACCATACGGATTCTTTTGGGTTCTAAATAATGCCGTGTCATCACTTCAAAAATTTCCACAAGCCGCTGTGGACGGTGTACCATATAAAATCTGCCGCGCATTTTAAGGCACCGCGAGGCTTCCCGCACCACATCTTCGAGTGTGCAGAGCAGTTCATGGCGCGCAATCGCTTTTGCGGAATGCGGATTGGTCAGTCCATGATTCTCATTCATATACGGCGGATTGGTCGTTACAACGTTAAAAGAAGCTCCCCCGAATATCGTGGAAGCCTCTTTAATATCACCCTGTACAATTTTTACAGCTTCTCCGATTCCGTTTAGTTCCACGCTTCTTCTGGCAAGGTTCGCACTGACCGCCTGAATTTCCAGTCCGGTAAATCCGGCGGCATCAGGATTTTTTGCCTGCATTAAAATGGGAATGACCCCATTTCCCGTACCTAAATCAAGAACCTGCTCATTTTTCTGCGCTTTTGCAAAGGAAGACAAAAGCACGGCATCCATTCCAAAACAAAAGCAGTCTTTATTCTGGATAATCCGGTACCCGTTGCGCTGTAAGTCATCAATTCTCTCATTATCATTCGTCATTGATATGGGATTTTCCTTCCTTTTTTTCTAATTCTTCAAGCTGCTTTAACTCTTTATCATCAATATGCATCTTATCGTTGCGGCGCTTCGGCTTAAAGCGGATTTCCGCAACCGGATACTCCCGCACCTCTTTTTCGTCATTGCCGGTTGTCACAACCACCTTGACGCGCTGGCGCAGTACGCTCACGCTTAATACCTCGCCCTTTAACTTATCCGGTGTCGTCACATAATCGCCGATGCCTGGCAGATGACTGTTCAATTCTTCGTAGGTTTCTTCTTCATTTTTCAGACAGCACATCAGTCTTCCGCATACGCCCGATATTTTGGTCGGATTTAACGAAAGATTCTGCTCTTTTGCCATTTTAATCGAAACCGGCACAAATTCCGGCATATAAGTCGCACAGCACAGCGGTCTTCCGCACACGCCGATTCCACCCATAATCTTTGCTTCATCGCGCACCCCAATCTGGCGCAGTTCGATTCGGGTCTTAAATACCGATGCCAGATCCTTTACCAACTCCCTGAAATCAATTCGTCCGTCCGCCGTAAAATAAAACAGCACCTTATTGTTATCGAATGTATATTCGACTTTAATCAGTTTCATTTCCAGCTTGTGCTTTGCAATCTTTTCCAGACAAATCTGAAAGGCTTCTTTTTCCTTCCGGCGGTTTCTTGCTTCCCGCTCATCATCCTCCGGCGTTGCAATCCGGATGACTGCCTTTAACGGCTGAATTACCTTTTTATCTTCAACTTCCCGGATTCCTAAAACAACATGTCCGTACTCCACGCCACGCGCGGTTTCCACGATAACATGCTGTCCGGTTTCAATGTCTTCATACTTTCCCGGTGCAAAAAAATAAATTTTTCCTGCCTGACGGAACCGGACTCCAATAACCTTTGTCACGAGTTTTCCTCCATTTTATTCCTTTTCATTCTGTTCTAACTCCACTGCCGCCTGCAAATGCAGGACTGCCGTTTTTACCTACATCGCCTCTTTAATTGCCATAATCAGCAGTTCAATAACAAGGTCAAAATTAACATTTGCCTTTAACCGCAGCTTCACCTTGTCAATGGATTTTAAAATGTCTTCCAGCCCCTCATAAGAACAGTTCTTTGCCTGCTCTGCAAGCAATGACATTTCATCTTTAAAAATCAGGGCATTGGAATCCTTTGTGCTTTTAAAGACTAAAACATCCCGGTACCACATTGCCATTAAATCTAAATAATCGTCAATCGTGAGTTTATAATTGGCGATATTTTTGACTTCCGCCATAATTTCCGCTGTTGTCATCTCTTTGGCATAGCGGATAACGTGCATCACTTCTTCTTTTAACTGTGCAAATTCTTTTGATGTTGCAATCGTTACGGCACGGCCGATTTTTCCCTGTGCAAATGCAGTTGCAAAACGGCACTCATAGTCCGTTAAATCATACTTTTCCTGTAAATACTGTGTTACCAGTGTATCCCGCAGCGGTCTGAAATCCAGTCTGACACATCTTGATAAAATGGTCTGTAAAAATGTATCCGCATTGGTTGTCAGCAAAATAATAATGCCGTATGCCGGCGGTTCTTCAATCGTCTTTAACAGGGCATTCTGCGCCTGCTGTGTCAGCTTCTCCGCCTCGTCAATAATATAAATCTTATACCGGCTGCTGTATGGCTTAATCTGCATATCGCCGATAACCTGTTCTCTTACATCATCGACACCGATACTGCCCGGTTTTTCATGATGCACCCAGATAATATCCGGCTGATTGCCCGATTCACTCTGGATACAGGAATGACACGTACCGCAGGGTTCCTGTCCGTGCCGTTCACATTGCAGTGTTTCGGCAAAAATGCCCGCCGTCATCTTTTTTCCCGAACCCATCGGTCCGTTAAAAATATAGGCATGTGAAACCTTATTGAGTCTTATTGCATTCTGTAAATGTTCCTTTATCTGTTCGTGTCCGTAAATATCTGCAAACTTACTCATGATTTGTCCTTTCTGTTTTCCGTTCCAATTTCCGGATTGTATCACGTTGAAATATCCAAAAGCAGACCACGGATATCATCAATCTTACTGATAATGGCAAGGTGGTCTTTTTCGTCCTTGACCAGCTCGCCCGCAAGGTCATCGAGATTCTTATCCACCAGTCTTACAATACCGTAAACTCTGTGGCGCCCGCGTCTGTCGAGGAAATTCTCACGCGAAAATTCATGGGAACGGCTCACCACTTCATTTAAAAATCCCTTAACCAGTTCCCTGTACTTTTTCATATCTTTAATATCCATGTGTTTGGAAATCTTATCACCCTGCACCGTGATTTGCTCCATCATGGAATTTAATTTTTCCTGAAGATCCTTTTCTTCGATATTGCGGATCAGCGTAAATTTAAAGCTGTCATCTCCACTGTCCACGCTCTTTGTCGGTTCTTCTACCTGTTGTATCTTTGATACGTCATTTACCTTAATATCCACAAAAATACCCCCATTTTGGCACTATATAAGCATTATAGCATACTTTACCGCATAAACCAATAAATCTTTACCTAAGTTTCCACAGTTTCATCCATATATCATTTACATATACAGTAAACATTTTTAATCGCGGCTTTTTTGTTCACCAATATTCCTTAAAATCTCCTGCTTAATTGCCGCCACACTGTCTTCTAACCCGTCATTGTTTGAAAAATGCTTTGTAATCCCGGATTTTTTTAAATTTTCTTCGGAAAAATCCTGCTCATCTGCCAAAAACCTACGGCACAGTTCCGCATACTTTGGCTTTTCCTGTTCTTCTTCCCTGTGAATAGCACGCAGAAGCCGGATTTTATCCTCTACTTCTATATATATCGGCAAAAGATGTTCTTTTCCGTAATATTTGCAAAATCCGTCATACGCTTCAAGCGTTCCGATAACAATATAGCGGTTCTTTCCGCCTAACTGTATCTGCCCGTCATTGACCGTAAAATATTTCCACACGCCGATAACCGTATCATAACAGCGCATTTCGATGATTTTTCCTTCTTTTTCAAGCCGCGCTGCTTCATCATCATTTACAAAATGATACTCAACGCCCTCCGCTTCTCCCGCCCGCATCGGCCTTGTCGTATACATGGTAATTCTCTTTAAATGAAGCTGCTCATCGTGTGCAAGCTGTTCGTAAATGTGGTCTTTTCCCGTTGCACTTTTTCCCATTAAAAATATGATTTCAGGCATGAAACATATACTCCTTTTTCACTTTTTTCAATACCGATAACTTCCAGATTTTTCTGGATTCCTTCACGGATAATCTCTGCAATTTCTCCTGTATAAACCTCTCCCGCCTGAATAAGCGGTATACCCGGCGGATAAAAGCACACGCCTGCCGCCGCAGTTCTTCCCACGCATAAACCCAGTTCTACCGGCTCGGCGTCCCCATTCTGCGCATCATACGGATTACATTTCACCTCCGGAAAACATTCCATAAAAGCGGTTATTTTTTCTACGTTTTCAAGTTCTGTTGGCAATTCATTCCTTTGTTTTATGTTCTGTTCCGTCTGTAGTTGTGATTTCTGTCCTCTTCTGATTTTCGTCTGCATTTCATCATCTATCTGTCTGAGCGCTTCAAAAAAACGCTCATAATATTCATCGGTATCCCCGATACTGGTCATCGCAATGACATATTGCAAAGAAGCCATTTCAAGCTGGATATGATATTTATTTAACAGTTCCTGATACAATTTTTTTCCGTCCCGTACAAGCAGTACAATCTTTGAAATGTCATCGGTCGGAAACAGTCGGATATTCGTAAGTGTTTCTAATTTTTTCCGCAATGCCAGAAGCCGTGTCACATACGCATTAAAAAGAGGTTTTCCTTTCGTTTCAAGCACTGTCATACAACGGTCAATGCCACCCATTAACACATAGGACGGACTGGTGGTCTGATACATATCCCAATACCGCCGCACCCGCTCTTTATCAATATTTCCCTGCAAATGCAGTAACGCCGTCTGTGTCAGGGACGGCAGTGTTTTATGAATACTCTGGATTACCGCATCGGCACCGCAGAATACCGCCGATTCCGGAAAAGCTTCATGAAATGCAAAATGCGCGCCGTGCGCTTCATCTACAATCAATATCTTACCATACCGGTGTACGATTTCCGCAATTTTTTTTACATCCGATACAATTCCCTCATACGTCGGCGAAGTAATAATAACCGCACGGATATTTTCATGCTGTTTGAATGCCTGTTCAACCTGACTTGGTGATACCGCACCGTAAATGCCGCTTGTGACTTCCTTGGGATACAGATACACCGGATTTAATTCATTTAAGTAAATGGCATTATACACGGCACGGTGACAGTTTCTTGCGACCAGCACCGTATCATTTTTTTTTGTTGCACCGCAGATTGCCGCCAACAGCCCCGCACTGCTTCCGTTTATCAGCCACAGACTTTCCTCTGCACCGAATAATTTTGCCGTCCGCTCAAAGGCTTCTTTTAAAATATCCTCTGCATGATGCATATTGTCAAATCCATCAATTTCCGTAATGTCAATCGCATAGGGGTTTGGCATGACAAACTCCTGTGTATTTCTTTTTGCTCCCGGCATATGTAACGGCACATAATCTGCACCGCAGTATTCCTCCAGCCGCTCTAATAAATCTTTTTTCCTGTCTCTTATACACATCTCCGAGCCCACGAGACGC
>ENA-OYYH01000899-OYYH01000899.1-human-gut-metagenome-genome-assembly--contig:-NODE-899-length-13244-cov-4.481613_pt1 | contig 13244 bp, 7 predicted proteins | sample MGYA00243245_ERZ653439 | MGnify/ENA primary metagenome ERZ653439 (study PRJEB26926, sample SAMN06165028) | human gut metagenome | biome: ENVO:00009003; feature: ENVO:2100002; material: ENVO:00002003... | reverse complement strand
GAGATTACTACGCGTCTCGTGGGCTCGGAGATGTGTATAAGAGACAGACGCTGTCCACTGCGAACTGACCCTCGAACTCGTTCCAGGGATTCTCCTCAAGCTGTTTGTGGCCCAGCGACAGACGACGGTTCTCCTTATCGACCTCCAGCACTACGACCTCGATCTCGGCGCCTACCGACGTAAATTCACCCGGATGCTTGATCTTCTTGGTCCAGCTCAAGTCGGAAATATGGATCAGGCCGTCGATACCCTCCTCAATCTCGACGAACACGCCGAAATTGGTGAAGTTGCGAACCTTGGCCTTGCATTTCGTACCTACGGGATAGCGGGTTTCGATATCGGCCCAGGGATCGGGAGTAAGCTGCTTGATGCCCAGCGACATTTTGCGCTCGTTACGGTCGAGGGTCAGGATGACTGCCTCTACCTCGTCGCCCACCTTCATGAAATCCTGTGCCGAACGCAGGTGCTGGCTCCAGGACATCTCCGATACGTGGATCAGACCCTCGACACCCGGTGCGATCTCGACGAACGCGCCGTAGTCGGCCATCACGACAACCTTGCCCTTCACGTGGTCGCCCACCTTCAGGTTGGGATCCAGCGCCTCCCAAGGGTGCGGAGCGAGCTGCTTCAGACCCAGTGCGATACGCTTCTTGGCATCGTCGAAGTCGAGGATAACCACGCGGATCTTCTCGTCGAGCGAAACGATCTCTTCGGGGTGATTGACGCGGCCCCACGACAGGTCGGTGATGTGGATCAGACCGTCCACGCCGCCCAGATCGACGAACACGCCGTACGAAGTGATGTTCTTGACCGTACCCTCGAGGATCTGGCCCTTCTCGAGCTTCGACATGATTACCTGCTTCTGCGCCTCGAGCTCGGCCTCGATCAGCGCCTTGTGCGAAACGACGACGTTACGGAACTCCTGGTTGATCTTCACAACCTTGAACTCCATCGTCTTATCTACATATACATCGTAGTCGCGGATCGGCTTCACGTCGATCTGCGAACCGGGCAGGAACGCCTCGATGCCGAATACGTCGACGATCATACCGCCCTTGGTGCGGCACTTGATGTAACCCTTGATGATTTCGTCCTTCTCGAGGGCCTCGTTCACACGATCCCACGACTTGAGCTGACGCGCTTTCTTGTGCGAAAGAGCCAGCTGACCGTTCTTATCCTCGGCAGACTCGACGTAAACCTCGATCTTGTCGCCGACCTTCAGATCCGGGTTGTAACGGAACTCCGAAATGGGGATGATACCCTCGCTCTTGTAGCCGATATTGACGACCACTTCGCGCTTGTTGATACCGATGACCGTACCTTCGGTCACCTCGTTTGCGGCGATGTTCGAAAGAGTCTTGTCATAAGCCTCGCCGATCTGCTCTTTGGGCTGGTCGTAAACGCCCAGGTCGTTTTCAAACGCGTTCCAGTCAAAGTTCTCGTTTGCAACTTTTTTTGCTTCTTCCATGTGGAAATTAAATGCGATGCAATCGCTCGTTAAATGGTTAATAATAAAACACTCCCCTCGCGCATCGTGCGCATACGGGGAGTGCAAAGATAGGAAGAAATCGGCAATCTGCAAACTTTCGACCTTTTTTACGCAGAAAATCAATGCGTATGGACGGGCAGCGGAGCCGAAGGTACGGCCGGGCCGCGATAGGAGCGGATCACCAGCCCCACGCCGAAGAAGATAACCAACGCGCAGAGCGCCGTATCCAGATGCAGGCGGTCGAGGCCCATCGCCACCGACAGGACGACGGCCAGAACGGGTTGCAGGTAGGTATAGATGCTCGAAACGGTCGGCTGTACGTATTTGAGCGAATAGTTCAGCAACAGGTTCGGGACATACGTCGGCACGAAGACCACGAACAACGTCGCCAGCAGGATGTCGGTATCCATCGCCGCGAAATCGGTATGCACCAACTCCCGGGCACCGAACGGAAGTACCATCAGCGCCGCCAGACAATAGACCCAGCGCAACATGGTGACGACATCGTACCTGGCGATCAACTTTTTGAACCAGACCATGTAGCAGGAAGTAGCCAGGGCGCAGCCCGCGATCATCAGGTTGCCGACTAGTCCGGAGTGCGTATGTCCGCCGCTGGCTCCCAGCAGGACGACACCCACCGCACCTGCCATGCCCAACACCAGACCGGCGATCTTGAGGCGCGTGAATTTATCGATACCGAGCACCACGGAAATAAGCAGTACCAGCAGCGGCGTGATCGTGTCGATGATCGATCCGTCGATGGGCGACGTGCGGGACAAACCGTACATGAGCAGCACCTTGCGGATTACGCCGATCAGCAGGGCCGCACCGATCATCGTCTTGATGTCCTTGCGGGCGATCGGCTTCGCCTTGCTCCAAAGCAAAGGAACGAGCGAGAAAAGTGCCGCCGCGCAAAGCGAAGCGGTAACCAGCGCGATCGGGGCCACGTACTTCGACAGCACGAGGTTGTAAAAGGGATAGTCGCATGCCCAGATGATGTTGCACAACAGCAACGCCAAATGGGACTTCACCAAAAGATTCAACGGAGTCGCTTGCACCATACGCTAAAGAAGCTGCCGCCTGCGGATCCGGCAACCTGCCGAACCGTCGCGGTTTCCCTGCATTCCGGGCAAATACCGTGCAAGACACAACCGACAAGCCGGACACTTGCGCCGAAACGCCTCGGAAAATCCGACCGTTTCGGCCGACCCTCAGCTCCCCGCCGCCAACAAAACGCCGGAGCCCGACCGCCCCGGCGCATAATACCCGACTCACCGATCCCCGTCCTTCGATGAAAGGACCGGATCAATCGTCGTCACGATCGTCGTGGTTCTCCCGGTCATCGTGCAGACCTGCGACCGACTGCCGGAGCGTATTGTCGGGTGCGAGGGGTTTGCCGCCGTTGGCGACGTATTCCATCAATACGTCGGGCACGAGCCACTGCGTAGTCTCGCCGTTCGTATATTCGAGTCCCTGGTAATTCTTGAAAACATAGTCGCCCATCGCCACCTTGTATTTACGGCCGGACACCAACCCGGGAAAGATCACCTCTACCGCATCGTACCCGTCGGTACGGATCACGTACGGTGCGGTCGAGAAGAGGTCGATCCGATGCGACTCGCCCTTATTGACCGTGTCGTTGTATTTGGTCAGCACCATTTTGCTCATCTGTTCGGGCGTCATCTCCATCACGCTGACAGAAGAAATGAAAGGATCCAGGTCATATATGTCGCTCCGTGTCAGGTCGCCTTTCGAAAGGCTGTCGCGGCGAATCCCCCCGTAGTGGTAGAAAGCCACGTCGCTGCCCGACTTGCGTTTGAGCGCCTGGAGGAAGATGTTGGCCACCCCCACCTTGTCGGCCGTAGCGGTCAGCTCTCCGGCCTTCTCCTTCAGCACCGGATTGTTGCGGTAGGTCTCGACCATCTCCTGATAAACCGGGTCGGGCGCGTAGTCGGCCAGCGGAACCAGCCGGAACGACAGGGACCGGATCTCCTTGCCTCGCAGTCGCACCTCGGTAACCCCCACCATGTTCAGGTTGCGGCCCGTCTGCGTGATGAGCACGCCGTCCTCCACCTCGTTGATCCGCTCGTGGCTGTGCCCGCCGATAATCAGGTCGTATTCCGAGGCTTCGTCGGCCAGTTCCCGGTCGTATTTCGAACCGATGTGTGTCAGCGCCACCAACACCTGACAACTGTCGCGCAGGTATTCGTACTCCTCGAGCGTCCGCACGGCATCCGTAAAACGCAACCCCTCGAAGATGGCGTCGTGGCCGTCCGGATGGTTGTTGTACCCGTAATTGGTCACCGCAGCGACGAAAGCGAACTTCTCCCCTTCGCGATCGAGAATGACATAGGGTTTCAACTGCGGAATCGGCGAGTTCTCGCTGACCATGTTGGCGCAGATCACCGGGAAACGGCAATAACCGATCGCTTCGGCCAGCGTCTGCTGCCCCACGTCGAACTCGTGGTTGCCGAGCGTGGCCACGTCGTACCCCAGCTCGTTCATCAGCTCCAACACGGGACGCCGTCCTTCGGCCTGGTCCACATAGGCGTTGCCTGTCCAGCGGTCGCCGGCATCGACCAGGATCACCGACGCCGTGTCCCGACACTCGGCAACGGCCGTCGCCAACTGCGGAAAATTCTGGATTTGGGCATGTATATCGTTCGTTGATAATATGATAACTACTTTTTCACGAGGTGCGCACGCACACAACGCCGCACACAGCAACAGCGAAATACCCAAGAAGATTTTTTTCATCACAAATAGAGTTTACGTTTGTCAAAGTTAGGAAATAATTGTATTTTTACGCGATTTATGAACAAAAATATGTCAGACACCCTTCCGGTCATCTGCGAAAACGCAGGACGGACGATCGAGGTCGCGATGGGCACGACCCTGCTCGAAGTCGAACGGCAGCTCCGGCTCGACGGGCCGCATCCGTTCCTGGCCGCCTATGTCAATAACCGCATCAAGGAACTCAACTACAGAATATACAAACCGGTAACGGTCCGGTTCATCGACATCACCTCCTTCGAAGGAATCCGGGTATATCAGCGCACGATCTCGTTCATCCTGCAAAAGGCGGTCCGGGAGCTGTTCCCCGACCGCACGCTCTACATCCGGCACTCGCTGGGGGCAAGCGGTTTCTACTGCGAAATATCGGGCTTCGGACCGATTCCCGCCGAACACCTCGACGCGATCAAGGCCCGCATGCGAGGGATCATCGACCGCAACCTGCCGATCCAGGGGGTGAAGATGCTCACCGACACGGCCCGCAAAATCTACGAAGGGTTCGGAATGGCCGATAAAATCGCCCTGCTCGACTCCCGGCCGAGGTTATACAGCAAAATTTATACGATCGACTCCCTGCCGGGTTATTTCTACGGAGCCCTGACCCCTTCGACGGGTTACACTCCGCAGTTCGACCTGCACCCCTATTACAACGGCTTCTTCATCGCCCTGCCGCTGCGGACCGATCCGACGCGGCTGCAACAGAGCGTCCACCAGGAGAAGATGTTCGACGTCTTCCACCAATACCAGTCGTGGGTGGAGATCATGGGCGTTCCGACCGTCGGACAGCTCAACTCGAAAGTCCTCGCGGGCGACGCCAGCGAGCTGATCAAGATCGCAGAGGCGTTCCATGAAAACAAGCTAGCCCAGGTGGCCGGCTGCGTCGCGGAGGCCAACCGCGAACGGGGCGTGCGGCTGGTGTTGATTTCAGGCCCTTCGTCCAGCGGCAAGACCACCTTCGCCAAGCGGCTGGGCGTACAGCTTCGGGTCCTGGGACTCAACCCGGTACTGATCTCGCTGGACGACTATTTCGTGGACCGCGAAAAGACGCCACGCGACGAAAAAGGAGAGTACGACTACGAGGCACTCGAAGCGATCGACCTCGAACAGTTCAACGACCATCTGAAACGCCTCGAACGGGGCGAGAGCGTCGATATTCCGCGTTACGACTTCATTTCCGGCACCCGCCAGTGGCACGACAACCCCTTGCAGCTCGACGAGCGGTCGGTACTGATCGTCGAAGGCATCCACGGACTGAACCCGGCCCTGACGCCCGGCGTTCCCGAATCCCGGAAATTCAAGATCTACGTTTCCTGCTTCACCTCGGTGGCCCTCGACAACGTGTCGCGCATCGCCACCTCCGACAACCGGCTGCTGCGCCGCCTGACGCGCGACTACCGCACGCGGGGCAACGACGCCCTTTCGACGCTCGCCCGCTGGGAAAGCGTCCGCCGGGGCGAGGAGAAGCACATCTTCCCCTACCAGGAGAATGCCGACGTGATGTTCAATTCGTCGCTCTTCTACGAAATTTCGGTCCTGCGCCGCTTTGCCGAACCGATCCTGCGGGAAGTACCCGATACGGTCCCCGAATACGGCGAGGCCAAACGCATGCTCAAGTTCCTCGACAACTTCATCCCGATCTCTCCCGAAGAGATCCCGCCCACGTCGCTCCTGCGGGAGTTCATCGGAGGCAGCAGTTTCAAATATTGATCCCGAACGAATAAATTCGAATTACAAATCATAAAAAAATCATTCTCAAAATCCTATGTTTGATAAATTTTCCGACCGCCACATCGGCGTCACCAATCCCGAGGATTTGAAAGCGATGCTCGCCGTGATCGGCGTCAAATCCGTCGATGAGCTCATCGCACAGGTCATCCCTCAGTCTATCCGCCTGAAACAGCCGCTCGCCCTGCCCCAGGGCATGAGCGAATACGAATTCGCGAATCACATCCAGGCCCTCGCAGCCAAGAACCGCACCCTGCGTTCGTTCATCGGCATGGGTTACTACCCCTGCGCCGTACCGGCCGCCATCACGCGCAACGTCTTCGAGAACCCCGCCTGGTACACTTCGTACACCCCCTATCAGGCCGAGATTTCGCAGGGACGCCTCGAGGCGCTGCTGAATTTCCAGACCGCCGTCATTTCGCTGACAGGCATGGAGATCGGCAACTGTTCGCTGTTGGACGAAGGCACCGCAGCCGCCGAAGCGATGCTGATGATGTTCTCGCTCCGCTCGCGCGAAGCGGTCAAGGAGGGACGCAACCAGCTTTTCGTCGATCGTAACATCTTCCCCCAGACGCTCGACGTACTGATCACCCGCAGCGAGCCGTTCGGCATCGAACTGGTGATCGACGACTACAATACGTATGAATTCACCGGCAAGGAGTTCGGCGCCATCGTACAGTACCCCGCCGCCAACGGCGAGGTGCGCGACTACGCCGCCTTCACCGAAGCGGCCCATGCCAAAGGCGCCCTGGTAACGGCTGTTGCCGACCTGCTGTCGCTGGCCCTGCTGAAGGCTCCGGGCGAATGGGGGGCCGACATCGTCGTCGGCACGACGCAGCGTCTGGGTATTCCGATGGGCTTCGGCGGCCCGAGCGCCGGCTACATGACCACGCGCGAAGCGTATAAGCGCAACATGCCGGGCCGCATCATCGGCGTATCGATCGACCGTCTGGGCAACCGTGCGCTCCGCATGGCGCTCCAGACCCGCGAACAGCACATCAAGCGCGAGCGTGCCACCTCGAACATCTGCACCGCTACGGCACTGATGGCTTCGATGGTCGGCTTCTACTGCGTCTATAACGGCGCCGAAGGTCTGCGCCGCTCGGCCAAGACGGCCCACACGGCAGCCGTAACGGTAGCCAAGGCGCTCGAAGCGATGGACTACAAACTGGCAGCCAAGAACTTCTTCGACACGCTCGAAGTAGAGGCGGAAGCCGCCGTCGTACAGTCGCTGGCGCTCGAACGCGGCATCAACTTCTTCTATCCTTCGGAGGATCGGGTTCGTTTCTCGTTCGACGACGTGACCACCCCCGAGGAGGTGAACGAGGTAATCGCCATCTTCGCCGAGGCCAAAGGCAAAAAAGCCAAGGCCGTCAAACTGTCGGAGGAGATTACCATCCCGGCCGCGATCCTGCGCCAGTCGGAGTTCCTGACCGAACGCGTCTTCAACACCTACCGCTGCGAAAGCGACCTGATGCGTTACATCAAACGCCTCGAGCTGCGCGACATCTCGCTGGCAAATTCGATGATCTCGCTCGGCTCCTGCACCATGAAACTCAATGCCGCAGCCCTCATGCAGCCCCTGTCGCTCGCCGGGTTCCAGAACATGCACCCGTTCGCTCCCGCCGACCAGACCGAAGGCTACCGCGAACTGATCGACGGGCTGGCCGCCGACCTGGCGACCATCACCGGCTTCGCCGCCTGCTCGCTGATGCCCAATTCGGGCGCCGCAGGCGAATACACGGGACTGATGGTGATCCGCGCCTACCACCAGAGCCGGGGCCAGGGCTACCGCAACATCGTCCTGATCCCCTCGTCGGCACACGGCACCAACCCCGCTTCGGCGGCGATGGCCGGCATGAAGATCGTCACGGTCGACTGCGACGCCAACGGCAATATCGACGTGGAGGACCTGAAGGCCAAAGCCCAGGAGCACAGCTCGGAGCTGGCCTGCATGATGATCACCTACCCCTCGACGCACGGCGTATTCGAGAGCCGCATCCGCGAGATCGTGGATGCCGTACACGACGCCGGCGGACAGGTATATATGGACGGCGCCAACATGAACGCCCAGGTAGGCCTCACGAACCCCGGCTACATCGGTGCGGACGTCTGCCACCTGAACCTGCACAAGACCTTCGCAATGCCTCACGGCGGCGGCGGCCCGGGCGTAGGTCCGATCTGCGTGGCGGAGCACCTCCGCAAGTTCCTCCCCTCGCATTCGATCGTCCCCACCGGCGGCGACGAAGGCATCACGGCCGTGGCATCGGCACCCTGGGGTTCGGCCATGCTCTTCCCGATCACCTACGGTTACATCAAGATGCTGGGCGGCGAAGGTCTGAAAGCGGCTACCGAGATGGCGATCGTGAACGCCAACTACATGTCGTCGGCCCTCAAGTCGGAGTACCGCACCTACTATTCGGGTGAAACGGGCCGCGTGGGTCACGAGATGATTCTCGACCTGACCCACTTCAAGAAAGACTACAACATCGACTGCGGCGACATCGCCCACCGTCTGATGGACTACGGCTTCCACGCCCCGACGCTATCCTTCCCGGTACACGAAACCCTGATGGTCGAGCCTACGGAATCGGAGCCGAAAGCCGAAATGGACCGCTTCATCGCCACGCTCATCCAAATCAAGCGCGAATGCGAGGAGGCCGCCGCTTCGGGCGAAGCGGACAACGTGGTGGTGAACGCTCCCCACACGGCTGCCGAAATCTGCGGCGAATGGTCGCATCCCTACACGCGCGAAAAGGCAGCGTTCCCGCTCGAATTCATCCGCGAGTCGAAATTCTTCCCCTACGTGTCGAAGATCGACAACGGCTACGGCGACCGCAATCTGGTCTGCCGCTGCACGGAATAAACCGGGACTCTGCATGAAAAAGGAGGGACGCGGACTGCGCCCCTCCTTTTTATTTCACCCCGAAGGATTCGGGCCTAAAAACTCAACCCGGCACGCAGGACGATACCTCCCAGACCGCTCGAAGTGTCGGGAGCAGTCTGCTGCTGCACCTGGAATCCGAAGTCGATGTTCAGTGCCAGGACACTCCCCAAACCGAATTTCACACCGACGGCCGGCGCAGCATAAATACCGCCGTGCTTGTGGATGCCGTAACCGATATCCACTTTCAGATAGGGGGAAATCCGCCGGTCGAGGAAATAAACCTTCATATCGGCGAAAATCGGGACGAACGAACGGCCTCCGTCGGTGTACTCCCTGAAACTATCGTCCGGCATATCTCCCCGGGCGGAATAGTAGTTCCAGGCCACACCCAGGCCGACGAACAGTCGCGGGCCGATACGCACGCCGTGGACGGTTTCCAGGACGAAACGGTCGTAGGCGTTCGATCCTACTCCGAAAGCGGTCCCCACACCGACCTCTCCCTGATAACGAATCCCCTGCCCGCTCTGCGCGAATACTGCGGGGAAGCACCACAGCGCCATGATCCATGCGAAGAATAATTTTTTCATCGTTTTCGCGTTAATAATACAATGTATAAATCCGTTTATTTCATCCCGATTGCAAAATCCGGGCGAAAATCGTATCTTTGTCACAATTACACTCAAATAATTTTCTGAAAACAATGAAAGTAGAAAAAAACAAAATGGTAGCGGTCGATTACAAACTGACCGTTGACGGCGCAATCGCAGACCAGTCCCAGCCGGGCGCTCCCCTCGAGTTCATCTGCGGAACAGGCATGCTGCTCCCCAAATTCGAGGAGGCGATCCTGGGCAAAGAGCCGGGCGAGAAGGTTGCCTTCACGCTCTCTCCGAAGGACGGTTACGGCGAGGTGATCGCCGAAGCGATCGTCGATCTGCCTAAAAATACATTCATGGTGGACGGCAAACTGGCCGAAGACATCCTCTTCGCAGGTTCGCAGGTGCCGATGAGCGATGCACAGGGCAACCGCATGATCGGTACCATCAAGGAGGTAGGCGAAGAGACCGTGAAAATGGACTTCAACCATCCGATGGCCGGCAAGACCCTCAATTTCGAGGTAGAGGTCATCTCGGTACGCGACGTAACGCCCGAAGACCTGCAATCGGCAGGCGGCTGCAGCTGCGGTTGCGACGGCGGCTGCGGCGATCATGAGGGAGGTTGCAGCGACCACAAGGGAGGCTGCGGCGAGGGCTGCTGCCACTAATCCGACACCGGAAAAGCGTTCCCGTACGCTTTTCTTCAATCCTGCAAGTGGAGAGCCTTCGGTTTTCCACTTGTTTTTATCTTCCCTTCATCCTGTTATCCATGCTCCATTCGATCCGCCAATTCATCGAGGCTCTTCAAGATCCCTATGGGCTGACCCGCACGCTGGGAGAAATCGAAGTGTGCCGTTCTTCGGACGGCGACCCCCTGCGCTGGGTCGGCAACAGCGCGGTGGTTTTCAAAATCCGCTGCGGCAGCCGGTACAAAATGCTCAAATGCTACACACGGCCTATGGAGCACCTCGAAGCGATCTATCAAGAGAAACTCCTGCGGCAAGAGCTTTACGTTTGGCAGGCCGACGGGCAGGGCGAGTGGTGCGACGTGGTCGTGGACGACTGGATCGAAGGAATCACGCTCTACGAATCCGTTATGCGGAGCGCCGACTCCGGCGACAAAGCGCACCTCAGCAACTTGGCCCGACAGTTCGACCGCCTGGCGCTGGAACTTCTCGAAAGCGACTGGGCGCACGGGGACCTGAAACCCGAAAATATTCTGCTGGATGAGAGCGGCACGCTCCGTCCGGTGGATTTCGATGCGATGTTTCTTCCCGTCTTCGCCGGAGAGAAAAGTCCCGAGCTGGGCACGGCAGCCTACCAGCACCCCGGACGCACGGCGGAGGATTTCGACGCGTCGATCGACGACTACTCCATCGCCACGATCTCTACGACCCTGCACGCGCTGGCGCTCGAACCCGGACTGCTCGCCCGCTACAACCGGGGAGAGGGACTGCTGCTCTCGCCCCGGGAAATCGTCCGGCACGGCTGTGCGGCCCACGCAGAATGCCTCGCACTGTTCGAAAAGGCGGGCGACGCCGTCCGCTATCGCATCGCCCGGGTGCTCAAATCCCCGCTGATGCGCCTGCCGAACTTGAAGCCGCTCGTCCGATACGCCGTTTGCGGGCCCGAAACTCCGGCCGACCGGGGCGAACTCTTCGTCCGGGACGGACTGTGGGGTTTCAAAATCGGAGAACGGGAATTGATCCCACCCATATACGACGCCGGTTTCGACTTCTCCGAAGGCTTGGCCGCCGTCCGCACGGGACGCTGCTGGCATTTCATAGACTCCACCGGGGCCGTAGCGATCGACTGTTCGGACTGCAACGCGGTAAAACCGTTCGCAAACGGCCGGGCGATCGTCGTCCGCGACGGACAACGTCTGGCCATCGGCCGCAAGGAACCCCGAACCACCTTGCATATTTGACGGCGAACAACTATCTTTATCCGAAGAATACCTGTTCCGACAGGGTTGTTTCGCGGCAATCCGAAAAATAAATTTTCGATTGCCCGTCGCTTTGACTATCTTTGCAAAAGATAGAAGGCGACTCGGACAAGTTCGGACAAGTTCGGACAAGTTCGGACAACCGACGGTCGAAGCAGAGGGCACTCGTGAACTCTGCCACGCAAAAAAAGAAACTAAAAGGGATGTTTGGCTCGCCGTCCACCTTTCGCTATCTTTGACATAGTTTTAGATAGGATGCGCCTCGAAAAACCGGGAATAAGTTCCCGTTTTCTCCCGGCTTTCGCTATCTTTGCAGAAGATCGGAGGCAGTTCGGCAATCTTTGCGTGCAAGCCCGCACGATTGCCCTCACCTTTCACGATCTTTGTCTTCAATATTTCGAATCGCAACGACGACATGACGGAATACAGAAAACCGACACCGGCCGAAATCGAGGCGCTCACGGCCGCCGGAAACAGCGCGGAAAATTGGGATGCCATCGAAGTCGCACAAGACTTCACCCCGGCCCAACTTTCGGGCTGTCGGCTAGAAGGACGCGTACAGATCGGGCGGGGAGCACGGCTGCGCCGCTGCACCATACGCAACTACCGCATCGGCGAAGAGGCGCTGATCGAAGGGGTTACGGCGCTCGAATGCCGCCGCGAATCCTCGTTCGGCAACGGAGTCCGGGTCGCCGCCATCAACGAGAACGGCGGACGTACCGTACGGATCTACGACCGACTCACCGCCCAGACCGCCTACATCCTGGCCGTCTATCGCTATCGCCCCGAGGCTGTCGAAGCCATCGAACGAATGATCGAACGCTACGCCGCAGAACGCCGCGACACCCTCGGTACCGTCGGTCCGCACGCACGCATCACCGGCGCCCGTTTCATCCGGGAGGTCAATATCGGGGAAGGAGCGACGATCGACGGAGCATCCCTGTTGGAAAACGGCACGGTCTGCGCCGGAGCTTATGTCGGCATCGACGTCCAGGCCCGCGATTTCATCGCCGCAGAAGGAGCCCGCATCGACGGCGGCACGCTTCTCGAACGCTGCTTCGCCGGCGAATGCTGCACGCTGGACAAACACTTCACGGCCGTCGATTCGCTCTTTTTCGCCAACAGCCACTGCGAAAACGGAGAGGCCGTTTCGATCTTCGCGGGTCCCTACACCGTCTCGCACCACAAATCGTCGCTGCTGATCGCCGGCATGTTCTCGTTCTTCAACGCCGGCAGCGGCTCGAACCAGAGCAACCACCTCTTCAAGAGCGGCGCCGTGCACCAGTCGGTGCACCTGCGCGGCTGCAAGTTCGCCAGCAGCGCCTACATCATGTCGCCCGCGCTCGAGGGCGCCTTCACGATGGTCATGGGACACCACTCCTACCACCACGACACCTCGGCCTTCCCCTACTCCTATCTGATCGAGAAGGAAGGGCGCACGCACCTCATGCCGGGCGCCAACCTCACCAGTTTCGGCGCCGTGCGCGACATCGAGAAGTGGCCCGCCCGCGACCGCCGCTCGGTCAAACGCGACGTGATCAGTTTCGACGAATACAATCCCTACATCACGGGCGCCATGCTCCAGGCCGTGGACATCCTCCATTCGCTCCAGGAGCAGGACCCCGACGCCCCGGTGTTCACCCACAACAAGACCCTGATCCGCTCGGCGGCCCTGCAACGGGGGCTCAAGCTCTACAACAAGGCCATCGTGGCGGCGTTGGGCGCAATGCTCTCCAGAGGAGGGTCGGACCCGCGCTACGACGGCGACGGGCAGTGGCTGTCTCTTATACACATCTGACGCTGCCGACGAAG